>Ga0206127_1001948_pt1 | contig 21408 bp, 23 predicted proteins | sample Helgoland_Spring_6_FD_148646 | JGI IMG/M metagenome (GOLD analysis project Ga0206127, IMG submission 148646) | Pelagic subsurface seawater microbial communities from Kabeltonne, Helgoland, North Sea - Helgoland_Spring_Bloom_20160419_1 | ecosystem: Environmental > Aquatic > Marine > Epipelagic ...
GCAGCTCTCCCGTCCAGATTAACAAAGCAAGTGATGGAATGATGCCAAACACGTTGCGATAAGCTGAAAGTTCTTGAGCGCTGTAGCTTGTGCTCAGGATGCGGACCAAGATCGACATGACATCAAAGCAAAGAATGGTCAGCAACAAGAGCCCTATCGCTTTGAAGCTCAACTGAGCGGTTTTAGTGCTCATCTTGGCGGAATCGCGTAGGTTAATGAGGCTCTTGCAACAGGCTCGGCCTTGCCGTCAGATTGTATCAATACATCTCCAACAGCAAGTGATCGCCCCAGTTTATGCAGACGCGCTTTTGCGATCAGATCAACGTCAGCTACGGGCTTTCGCATGAAATCTATGGAACAATTGGTGGTAACTGCCAGCGTTACAGGTCCGATCATTGCCAAAACTGCGAGGTACATTGATACATCTGCCAGTGCGAACATGGTTGGACCACTGATTGTACCCCCGGGACGCAAATGTTCCTCCGCGACAGGCATACGCACGCTTACTTCCATCGGTTTGACGTCCTCCACGAAGAAATCACCCGCCACTTGCGAAAACTCTGCACGCATCAATGCGTTTAATCCATATGCATCCAATTTGAGGTCCATGGCTTTTCTCCAGCGCTTCTAGCTTCTACAGTTTCAGCAACAACAGGATGGAGAGCAAGATGGCAATTCTAGAACGTCGCGGCACAGGTGCGGTTGCGCATCTTCATATGAATGCACCCGAGCGGCTGAACGCGCTCTCTGATGAAATGATCGCAGCGCTTCAATCGCAGTTTCATGAGTTGCGCGAAACCAACTCTGTGCGCGCGATCATCTTATCCGGCGCGGGCAAAGCCTTTTGTGCAGGACACGATTTAAAGCAAATGACGTCTGGGCGTCAAAATGCGGATAGCGGCAAGGCGTATTTCAAAGATCTCTTTGATCGATGCGCCGCCATGATGCAAAGCATCCGCGCCCTGCCCCAACCTGTTATCGCACAAGTGCATGGCATCGCGACTGCCGCGGGGTGTCAGATGGTGGCAAGCTGCGATCTTGCCGTTGCGGCGCAGGGCACGCGCTTTGGCGTGAATGGCGTGAATATCGGTTTGTTTTGTTCAACCCCAATGGTTGCACTAACGCGCAATATCCCTCGAAAACAGGCGTTTGAAATGCTGACAACCGGCGAATTCATCGATGCGGATCGTGCCGAATATTTAGGTTTGATTAACCGTGTAGTTGCGGCTGATACGCTGGCAAGTGAAACCCAAGATATGGCTGAAACCATCGCGACCAAGCTTGGGGCGGCAGTGAAAATCGGTAAATCAGCGTTCTACGAGCAAATCGAAATGCCACTGGCTGCGGCATATGACTTTACGGGCGACGTAATGGTGGAAAACATGCTCTACCGCGATACAGAAGAAGGAATTGCTGCGTTTTTGGACAAACGACCGCCAAATTGGACGCAAGACTAAGCGCGAAACAATTGATGGGCATTTGTCACTTCTATAGCGCAATTTGCTACAATGTGGTGACGATTGTGTCGGCGTCCTTTATCGTAGGCAAATGGACTTCCGCGTGTCGAGACCGCATTTACCCTAATATGTGTTAATTTTATTGTGTCCTTTTACATCGCTGTTTCCAAAGCTGTACCGCAGTTTTTTTTTCCAATTCATCATTTGCCTGGGCCAACAGTTATACACACACTGATCACAGACGCGTGATATTTGCCGCGCGAGATGCTTCGAGTTTCAGGGATTTTTCAAATGCGCTATTTTCTTAGGTCCGTCCTTTTGTTGAGTAGTACGAGCATGGCAACGGCATCCGATCTGCCAAACCCCCTAATGCCTTCAGACTTCCCTGTGCTAAATACGGAGATCGTCGCACTCTGGCGTCAATTGTTCTTTGATCCGGTGCTGTCTGGCAATGACGATATAGCTTGTGCAACGTGCCATCATCCTGCTTTGGGAACCGGTGATGCGATGTCTTTGTCGATTGGTGAAGGGGGGCTAGGCTTAGGTTGTCTTCGCGAAGTCGTGAATGGCAATGCTCCGAAAGCACGCATCCCGCGCGCTGCCCCTGCTCTTTTCAATTTAGGTGCACGCGAATTTTCCGTGATGTTCCATGACGGTCGCGTTCAGTTAAACCGAGAGGCGATGTACGGCATCGCTATGCCTGAGGGCCGCACTTTGGAGCGGCCCGTGCCAACCGCTCTTGCTGCGCAAAACATTCTCCTGATCCTCAGCCACGATGAAATGGAGGGGCACCCTGGCGAAAACCCGATCGCTGACGCCATAGGTGCCGAAATCATTCATGGCCCGAACGGCGCATGGCAACAAATCACTGACAAAGTTGAAGCGATTGACGAATACCGGATGGCCTTCGACTGGATCATTGGCAAAAACCAACCGCTGCATATCACTGACATAGGCAATGCCCTGTCGCAGTTCATTACCTATGAATTTTGCGCCACTGACAGCCCGTTTGATCAATATCTCAATGGCAAAGACGACGCCTATGCGGATGCGGGTCGCGGCATGATTTCCGGCATTGAGGACGACAAATATCGTTTCCGTACCCCAAGCCTGCGCAATATGACGCTAAGCGCACCCTACGAGCACAATGGCGCATATTCAGACCTAGAGGCGATGGTGCGCCACCACCTCGACCGGTTTGAGGGTCCAGGCATCTATGACCGCCGTCAAGCTGCGCTTCACGAGTTAGGTGAATCCGCTAAAGACTAGGAACCGATGGATGATCTTGCAGAAGTGCTGCGCATCGCGATGGCCGCTGAAATCAAACCTGTCGAGCTGCGTGATATCGAAATTGATCACCTCATGAGCTTCCTGCGTGCGCTTGAAGATCCAATTAGCCGTCATGACCGCTTTGGTGTTCCAGTTCGCGTGCCCTCTGACCTGCCTCTCGATCCTATTTCAGACCCGAGTTAAAAGTTTGCTAATTGCCGCGTGCTGACCTACATGCGCGGCATGGATAAAACTCTACATATCATCGGCGGCGGGCTCGCTGGATCCGAAGCAGCATGGCAAGCGGCCAATTTGGGCGTCAACGTCGTCATTCACGAGATGCGCCCGAAGGTGGAAACCTTTGCGCATAAGTCGAGTGACCTTGCTGAAATGGTCTGTTCCAATTCATTCCGCTCGGACGATCACGAACAAAACGCGGTCGGTTTGCTGCATTGGGAAATGCGACAGGCGGGCGGTTTGATTATGGAAATGGCGGGTGAACATCGTCTTCCTGCGGGCGGTGCTTTGGCTGTGGATCGTGAAGCCTTCGCTGCTGGTGTGACAGAAAAAATCAATAATCATGAATTAATAACTGTTGATTATGAGGAAATTACAGAGCTTCCTTCAAATGGTCATTGGATCATTGCGACGGGTCCTTTGACCTCGTCCCATCTTGGTGAAGCCATCGCCGCGGAGACCGGCCAAGACGCATTAGCCTTCTTTGATGCGATCGCCCCGATCATCTATGCCGACAGCATCGACATGAGCAAAGCTTGGATGCAATCGCGCTACGACAAAGGCGAAACCGAGGAAGAGCGCACTGCCTACCTCAACTGCCCAATGGACAAAGAGCAATACGAAGGGTTCATTGACGCTTTATTAACAGCGGATAAGGCCGAGTTTCACGAAGGCGAAACCGCGAAATACTTCGATGGCTGCCTGCCGATTGAGGTCATGGCTGAACGTGGTCGCGAAACGTTGCGGTTTGGGCCAATGAAGCCTGTTGGCCTTACCAACCCGCATCAACCTGACGTGAAAGCCTATGCCGTAGTGCAATTGCGTCGCGACAATGCGCTTGGTACGCTCTATAATATTGTAGGCTTCCAAACGAAGATGAAATACGGCGCGCAAGCTGATGTCTTTAAATCCATTCCCGGACTTGAGAATGCGAGTTTTGCACGTCTTGGTGGTATCCACCGCAATACATTCCTTAACTCGCCGACCTTGCTAGACAGTCAAATGCGTCTGAAATCGCAGCCGCACATCCGCTTTGCGGGTCAGATCACAGGTGTTGAGGGCTACGTTGAAAGTGCTTCGATGGGCCTCCTTGCAGGTCGACTTGCCGCCTCAGAAATCCAGGGAACACCGCTCACTGAGCTGCCGCAAGATACGGCAACGGGCGCTTTGGTGCATCATATAACAGGCGGAGCAGAGGCAAAAACGTTCCAGCCGATGAATGTGAATTTCGGACTGTTTCGCCCCGTAGAAGGCCTCAAAGGCGGACGACGCGGTCGCACAGATCGTTACAAAGCCTACACAGATCGCGCGAAGGCTGCTTGGACTGAGTGGTTGGAGGGGCAAAGCTAGACAGGGTCGAACCCGCCCGCTAGCGTGTTTTTATGACTGAAACATTTCTCGACAAAGCCTACGGCGTCACTGGCACAGCAGCCACGCGCGATCTTTATGCCAAGTGGGCAAAAAGTTACGAGACAGAAACTGGTCAAAACGGCTACGTGAGCCCTGCACGCTGTGCGAATGCAGCTCAAAGCTGTGACAGCTGATTTTTCCCAACCGATTTTGGACTTTGGTTGTGGCACGGGCTTGTCTGGTTTAGCGTTGTCTCTTGCAGGCTTTACTACAATTGATAGCATGGATATGACGCAGGAAATGCTTGATCTTGCAGCAGAAAAAAACATGTACAGAAGCTTGAACCTGTCTGAGCCTGATCAACCCTTCACCGTGAAAAAAGGCACTTACTCAGCGATTTGCGCGTTTGGTGTGATCGGCGCTGGTGCGGCGCCTATTGAGGTTTTTGAAATGTTGCTCGAAGCGCTCGATCCAGGTGGAAAATTTGTGCTCTCTTACAATGATCACACGCTAGAAGATCCGGTGTTTTACACGCGGATCGAAGACGCCATTTCCGAAGGGAATGCGCTGCTCTTGTCAGAAGAATACGGTGATCATTTGCCAGGCCAGAGCATGAAGTCTAGCGTTTATGTGCTTGAGAAAAATTGATTTTTAGAACACGTTTTGCACCTAGCCCAACAGGGCCACTACATTTGGGTCATGCGTATTCAGCCCTTCTTGCGCAGGATAAAGCGCGTGCGAACAATGGCCATTTCCATCTGCGCATGGATGACATTGATCAGAACCGCGCGCGTGCGCATTGGGTCGATCAGATTGTGGAAGATCTGATGTGGTTAGGGGTGACGTGGTATGGTCCAATTTGGTTCCAAAACGCGCGTTCTAAGCAGTATCGCAGTGCTTTGCAGCGTTTGTGGGATTTAGGTTTACTATATTCCTGCACGTGCACGCGAAAAGATATCAAAGAGGCCGCGAATGCTCCACAAGAAGGCGCGCCTTTAATCGGGCCAGACGGTTTAGTCTATCCGGGAACGTGTCGAGTAGATCAATTTGGCAGCTTGCCAGAACACACTGTTCTACGTCTTAACATCTATAAATCGCTCAAGATTTTTGGAATTGGCGAAATCAGTTTTATGGATGGTAAACAGCATCACACTAAGTCAGCAGATCAAATCACATCCGAAATTGGTGATATCGTCGTGGCTCGCAAGGATATGGCCGCGTCCTATCACCTTTCGATTGTCGTGGATGATGCCGACCAAAAGATCACCCAGATCATTCGTGGCGAGGACCTTCGAGACGCCACTTTCATCCATATTTTGTTGCAAAAGGTTTTGGGATTTGAGACGCCCACGTATCAACATCATGGGTTGATCCGCGACGATGCTGGTAAAAGGCTAGCTAAGCGAGACGATGCGCGCGCTATCGCTAAATTTCGCGAGGATGGGATGTCGCCAATGGATGTTAGGCGACTGGTTGGGCTGTGAACGCACTATTCAGGAGACATCAACTCAATCTCAGAACCTTCTGAAACTGAGGTGTAAAAACAGCTTCGTCGGTTGGTGTGACATGCTGGCCCTGTCTGTTTCACAAGCGCCAACAGACAGTCCTTGTCGCAATCCATGCGCAGATCAATCAGCTGCTGCACGTTGCCTGATGTTTCGCCTTTGACCCAGAACGATTGGCGGGAGCGCGACCAGTAAGTAACTTTGCGGGTGTCGATTGTGTGTTGCACCGCCTCTGCGTTCATCCAAGCCATCATTAGGACTTCGCCAGTCGCCTCGGACTGTGCAATCACTGGAATAAGACCGGATTCATTGAACACCAGCGTTGCGGGATTAAAAGCCATCATGCTACTCCTTTGAAAACTGCGGCTCCTCGCCTAAGTGATCATTAACGAAACACGGCGAAAGCGCACAAACACATGTCAGGCGAAACTGATCTTATCAAGCTCTATTCGGGCAGAATTCTAGCGCTTGCCGCCGATATTCCCCATGCGGAACGGTTGGAGACAGCGCAAGCCAGCGTCAAGAAGCGCTCGCCCCTCTGCGGCTCGATGGTAACTGTTGATTTGGATCTGAAAGATGGCGTGGTCAGCGCATTCGGGCAAGACGTCAAAGCCTGCGCGCTTGGACAGGCGTCTGCATCCGTTGTTGGGGGGGCAATTATTGGCACGACATCTGAACAATTGTTTAGCGCACGTGATCAATTGCGCGCACTTTTAAAAGGGAACAGAGTCGTGCCCAAAAGTCCTTTCCAAGGGTTTGAAGTCTTTCTGCCCGCCTCTGCTTATAAAAACCGGCACGCGTCGATCCTATTGTCGATCGAGGCCGCATGTGAGGCGATTGACCTTATCCAATCATAAAAAAACGCCGCACATCCGTGAAAGGATGGCGGCGCAAAGTAAATGTTTTCGTATAGGATCCGATACTCGCCGTGTGAGAGCCAGGCAAAGCTCCGACTGTTAACACTCTCGTTGGGACAGGACGTGTTAGATGCATCTAAATTGGGACAGGTTGCGCGGCGGTCGGCACGAAATCACGAGGCAAAAAAGTTAAACAAAACCGGGAATGTGCAGGGCTGCGATGAAAATCGTCATCAAAGACACGGCCCCTATCGCATCTTGCACCAAGGTGCGGTCTGCGCGGGCGATGACTGTTTTGATTTGATCCATCATTGTGTGGCTCCTGCTCAATCTTGACTATGTTTTACCTTTGTTCTCATTTTCTGAAATGCATGTAAAGAACAAAATGGAACACTTGAGAACATTTTGCCAACATCGTTCCTAACCTACTGATATTAAACGGATTGCTTGATCCTGCTCCATCAACCAAAGAAGAACACGCGCGGCCTGCCCGCGCGGGGATGTGAGTTCAGGGTCATCATGCAGCAATTTACGCGCATCGCTTTGGGCCACATTCATCAAGGCGGTTTGGCTCTCTAAATCAGCGACACGAAACCGCGGGAGCCCAGATTGCGCAGTGCCGATCAAATCCCCCGCGCCGCGCATTTGCAGATCAGTCTCTGAAATCTGGAAGCCATCTTCAGTTTTACGCAAAACGGTCAAGCGTTTTTGCCCATTCTCCGACAAGGGCGCTTTGTACATCAACAAACAGGTCGAAGCTGCGGAGCCACGTCCGACCCGCCCGCGCAATTGATGCAATTGTGCGAGACCAAAGCTTTCCGCTCGCTCAATTACGATGATTGTCGCGTTAGGCACATTAACACCCACCTCAATCACAGTTGTAGCGACTAAAACCTGCGCGCGTCGCGCTACAAAATCCGCCATTGCGGCGTCTTTTTCTGAGGCAGGCATTTGCCCGTGCACCAGTCGAACAACGTCTTCGCCCAATAGCGCGCGCAGGGTTTTGAAGCGCTCTTCGGCCGCGATCAAATCAGACACTTCGCTTTCACCGACCAGCGGACAGACCCAATAGGCTTGACGGCCTTCGCTGATTGCACCACGTAGATGGTTTACCACTTCGTTAACGCGCTCGCCGGAGATCAGCGCGGTTTTGATTGGCTGTCGCCCTGCTGGTTTCTCATCTAGGACCGACACATCCATGTCACCATATTGTGCCAAAGCAAGGCTGCGCGGGATCGGCGTCGCGGTCACCACCAAGACATCTGCATTTTCTCCCTTGCGTCCCAGTTCCAACCTTTGGCGCACGCCAAAACGGTGCTGCTCATCAACAATCGCTAGGCGTAGGTCTGAAAATTCAACGTCCTTTTGAAACACCGCATGGGTGCCAACAAGTATTTGTATCTTCTTTTCTTTCAACGCAGTAAGTTTGGCCTCACGTTCCCGTCCCTTGTCGCGCCCCGTAAGCAATTCTAAGACCACGCCTGCGCTTTCGGCCAAAGGCTGCAGACCTTCTAAGTGCTGGCGTGCCAAAATTTCGGTTGGGGCCATCATCACGCCCTGCCCGCCTGCTTCAACTACCGCGAGCAAAGAAATGAACGCGACGAGCGTTTTGCCGGAGCCAACATCCCCTTGCAGCAAACGGTTCATGCGCTGCGGGCTGGCCAAATCAGCGGTGATCTCATCAATTGCGCGCAATTGCGCGCCCGTGGGTTTATACGGCAATCCGTTTAACACCTGATTACGCAAAGCGCCTGAACCATGACTTTCAACCCCCGGTGCACGGCGTCGGTTTGCCCGTGCTAGGCCCAGTGTGAGCTGATGTGCCATGAATTCATCATAGGCCAAACGTTCGCGCGCAGGCGATGTTTGGGCTAGATCACCTACCGATTTCGGCGCATGAACCGTTTTGATCGCTGCCTGCCAATCTGGCCATTTTTTCAGGTCTTTCTGTGTTGAATCGATCCACTCGTCGAGCTGAGGAACACGTTCTAGAGCGCTCGCCATGGATTTGCTTAAGGGATTTTGCGTCACGCCCGCGGTCAAAGGGTAAACCGGTTCAAAACTTGGAATTTGCACTGCGTCCTCGACCCGAACCGCGTGGTCTGGATGCACCATTTGGGCAAGGCCGTCGAACAATTCGATCTTGCCCGACACAACGCGACGTTGGCCTGTTGGTAGCAGTTTGGACAGATAATCACCGCGCGCGTGGAAAAATACCAATTGAAACGCAATTTGTGGGTCGATGACATCAATCCGATATGCACCGCCTTTGTTGCGTGGGGGGCGATGCTGACCAACTTCAACTTCAACCGTGAGCGTTGCGGGCAAATCGGCCCCTTTCACAGTTTCCTTTAAGGTTCGGTCAATTCCTGAAAAAGGAAGCAAAAACAGTAGATCACGCGGCTTTTCAACACCAAGTCCGCCCATGTTTTGGGCTGTCTTTGGGCCGACTCCTTCAAGGCTTGTGAGTGCTGCGAAAAGCGGGAAAAGAACTTCTGGGCGCGCGCTCATAGATCTTCGATCAGCGCCAGCCAGCTGTCTTCATCCAGCGTTTCGATGCCAAGTTCTGTCGCTTTTTTCGCTTTTGACCCAGCGCCTGGACCTGCTATCAAGATATCGGTTTTGGCAGAGACCGAACCAGATACTTTTGCGCCAAGCGCCTCTGCGCGGGCTTTCGCCTCCGCTCGGGTCATTTTTTCAAGGGTGCCTGAAAAGACCACCACTTTGCCTGTGACAGGGCTATCTGTGTCGGGCTTTTCAGCGTCGATGATGGTCAATTCATCTGTTAAACGTGTGATCGAGGCGCGCTCGCCCTGCTGTTTGAACGCGGTAACGAGCGAACTTGCCATCACCTCGCCAACACCATCGATAGACATCAAACTGTCCCAAGCGTCTCCCGTTTTACCCGCAGCAGCATCCATTGCGTCAACAAAAACTGCCCAGGCCCCGTAATGCCGCGCGATCAAGGACGCGCTTTGCGTCCCCACATGGCGCAATCCAAGCGCATAAAGCACTCTTGCGAAACTGATATTACGGCGTTCATCAATGGCGGCGAATAGTTTTTCCGCGCTTCTGGCCCCCCAACCATCACGGTTTTTGAGCTTGCTTAATTGTTGCACATCACATGATTTGAGCGTGAAGATATCTGCAGGTTCGCGAATGGGAAGCGTTGGATCATGATAAAACATCTCCACCTGTTTTGCGCCAAGGCCTTCAATGTCGAAAGCTCCGCGTGACACGAAATGCTTCAGCTTTTCCACCGCTTGTGCCGGGCAGATAAGCCCACCCGAGCAACGTCGCACGGCGTCGCCTACATCACGCAGAGCAGCGCTTTGGCATTCAGGGCAGATTTTTGGAAAATCAAACGGGGAACTTTCGCTGGGACGTTTACTGAGATCTACATCTTTTATTTTCGGAATAACGTCCCCAGCGCGATAAATATGCACCCAATCGCCGATGCGAATATCGCGCCCGCCACGGATCGGCTCACCAGAATTGTCGCGCCCTTCGATATAGTCTTCATTGTGAAGCGTGGCATTAGAGACAACGACGCCACCGACAGTTACAGGAGACAAACGCGCGACCGGACTTAAAGCCCCAGTTCTGCCGACCTGAATATCAATGGCCTCGAGTCGCGTCCATGCAAGTTCGGCAGGGAATTTATGCGCAATCGCCCAACGTGGCGTGGTAGAGCGAAAGCCAAGACGGGATTGGTAAGCGAGATCATCGACCTTATAAACAACGCCATCAATATCATAGCCAAGCGCTGCGCGCTGTTGCTCAATCTGTTGATAATGCTTGATAAGGTCAACGGCGTTTTCAAAGCGTTGGCTCAAAGGGTTGGTCTGAAAGCCAAGGATCTTAAGCCGTGCAATCGCGCCATGTTGGGTGTTTGCCAAAGGATCGGACAAGACGCCCCAAGCGTACGCGAAAAACCGCAGCGGACGTGATTTAGTAATTTCACTATCTAACTGGCGTAGAGATCCAGCCGCTGCATTGCGCGGGTTCGCGAAGGTTTTGCCGCCGCGCTCGACTTGCCGGGCATTCAGGGCGTCAAAATCAGCATGGGTCATATACACTTCGCCACGCACTTCGATAAGCTCGGGCGCATTTTCAAGATGTTTTGGCACGTCAGCGATTGTGAGAGCATTTGCTAAAACATCTTCGCCAGTTGTCCCATCTCCGCGTGTCGCGGCTTGGATCAATGTTCCGTTTTCGTAGCGCAAGGACAGGGAAAGACCATCGATTTTGGGTTCCGCAGTGAACGCAAGTGGCATGTCATTACTCAAGCCTAAATATTTACGGATGCCTTGGGTGAAATCAGCAACATCTTCGTCAGTAAACGCGTTTCCAAGCGACATCATGCGTTGCGCATGCGTGATCTTGCCGAAACCGTCCTGTACAGGGGCACCGACTTGCTTACTTGCGCTATCTTCACGAACTAGGGTTGGAAAATGGTCTTCGATCGCTGCATTGCGCTGCTTTAGTGCATCATAATCGGCATCACTCAGGTCGGGATCATCTTTGCCATGGTACGCAACATTTGCAGTATTCAGCGCCTTGGCAAGTGCATCAAGTTCAGCACGAGCTTCGTCTTCGCCCAACTCTGTGATGTCCGTCTTTGCCATGCATGCCTCCCTAAAGCTTGAGGTAGTGATAGGGGGGCAAAAGCGGCGCGTCCATAGCAACGCTGCATTGCCAAAGATAGAATTTCGTAAGGTCGGACTTAACCGGCAACAGCCAATTGTGGCGCTGGTTCTTCCAAATCCATCGGGTCGCGCAAGATATAACTACGGCCCCAGACCGTTTCGATATAGCTGTCTTCACCTGTTGCTTCGCAAGTTTCTTGCGCAGTTTGCATATAAACACGTCGATGATCTTGAGTTCAGGCTCATGCATGCCGCCATAAAGGTGGTTTAGGAACATTTCTTTGGTCAAGGTCGTGCCTTTGCGCAAGGATAACAGTTCTAGCATCTGGTATTCCTTGCCCGTCAAATGAACTGTCGAATTCTCAACTTCGACTGTTTTCGCGTCAAGATTCACGGCAATTTTACCTATTTGAATGATCGATTGAGAATGTCCTTTTGAACGAAGGATAATCGCGTGAATTCGTGCAATCAGCTCGTCACGGTGGAATGGCTTAGTCAAATAGTCATCAGCACCAAAACCGAAGCCTTTTATCTTGCTTTCCGTGTCGTCAGAGCCCGACAAGATCAAGATTGGTGTTTCAATCCACGTAAGCCTGAGTTGGCGCAGCACCTCGTGACCATTCATGTCAGGCAGATTGAGATCCAGAAGGATCAAATCGTAATCATACAGTTTTGCCAAATCGATCCCTTCTTCACCAAACGATGTCGTGTAGACGTTCAGGTTGGCATGGGTCAGCATCATATAGATGCTCTTTGACGTTGTTGGATCGTCCTCAACCAAGAGTACGCGCATAGGAAACACTCCGTTTTAACTTTGCTTCAAATGCAAGTTCCTCGAAAATAGTTAATCCAACTTTACTTTAAATTAAGGAGCGATAACAAAATCAACCTATGATTGTGTATAGGCCTTTGTGCTGGTTGTTTTCAGCGCATTCTCCCCATGCTTTGCAAAAGCTTGCACCCAATGCGCGAACTCTTCCTCGCTCAAAGAATATCGTTCCAGCGCTTCATCTTTCGAGATCAAACCATAGGTTACGCCCCGCACAACTGCCGCTTTTCGCGATGCAACCCACCGACAAGTCGTTTTCGCAGGGAGGTCTGCGCGGCTCATCACCTTACCATCTGGCAGTGTCACCGCGCGCGGTCCGTCTACTTTCTTGAGATACATTTCATCGCCTTATGTCTGCTCTCGCCTTTCTGCGCGCAATCTCTTAAAGCGAGGTAAAGCCTCCCCGTGAGAGTAGTTAGGATTTTCCTATATTTCTTTAAGGTCTGCTAAGGAGTTGCCGATATGGCGCTGGACACTGCAACTAAATTAAATAGCCTCGGGTTTGCCAAAGCCCCATCAGACACACGCGTTGTCGTGGCGATGTCTGGCGGTGTGGACAGTTCTGTGGTTGCGGCGCATTTGGCGTCCGAGGGCTATGACGTGGTTGGTGTAACGCTGCAGCTTTATGATCATGGTGCGGCTTTGGCCAAGAAGGGCGCGTGCTGTGCAGGCCTCGATATCCATGATGCGCGCCGCGTGGCCGAGGAAATGGGCTTTCCTCATTACGTTCTGGACTATGAGAACGTGTTTAAAGATGCGGTTATTGACGAGTTTGCAGATAGCTATTTGGCTGGTGCGACCCCGGTGCCGTGCATTCGTTGCAATGAGCGGGTGAAATTCAAAGACCTTCTGGAAACTGCCAAGGACCTTGATGCGGATTGCATGGCGACGGGCCACTATATCCAGCGTAAGATGGGACCTGAAAAGGCCGAACTTCATGCTGCAGCGGACGGCGCACGTGATCAAAGTTATTTTCTTTTCTCCACCAAGCAAGAGCAGCTTGATTTCCTGCGTTTCCCATTGGGCCACCTGCCCTCTAAGGATGCAACACGTGAACTCGCCGCAAAGTTTGGCCTAAGCGTGGCGGACAAGCCTGACAGTCAGGATATTTGTTTTGTTCCAAACGGCAATTACGCAGCGGTAATCGAAAAACTGCGTCCCGGTGCCGCCGAAGCGGGCGATATTGTTGACACAGAGGGCAACATTCTAGGCAAACACGAAGGCGTTATTCACTACACCATTGGCCAACGTCGCGGCCTCGGGATCGGTGGTTTGGAAACGCCGCTTTACGTGGTGCGGCTGGATGTCGATCTAAAACATGTGATCGTTGGGTCGAAAGAACTGCTCAGCACGCGCACCATTCCAGTGCGCGAAATCAATTGGCTAGGGGATGCGCTGCTCAGCTCGCAAGAGGAATGGCATGTTTTGGTGCGCGTGCGCTCCACCCGTCCGCCGCGCCCTGCGATTATTCGCCCGATTTCTGATGTGGAAGCAACGGTCGAGCTGTTGACCCCAGAGGACGGCGTGTCGCCGGGGCAAGCCTGCGTGTTCTATGACACTGACAGCACGCGCATCTTTGGCGGCGGCTGGATCTGGCGCGGCTATTAAGATGATCCCTTTCTCGCTGCTTGATCTTTCGCCCATTCCCGAAGGCCAAACTACGCGACATGCTATTGAAAATACAGTTGAGCTCGCCAAAGCAGCAGAGCGCGCGGGTTATACGCGATACTGGCTGGCGGAACATCACAATATGCCCGGCATTGCCAGTGCTGCAACCGCCCTCCTCATCGCGCAAGTTGCGGCAGCCACGACTTCACTGCGAGTCGGTGCAGGTGGGATCATGCTGCCAAATCACGCCCCTTTGGTGATTGCGGAACAGTTCGGCACGCTCGCCACGCTTTATCCTGATCGCATCGATCTTGGCCTTGGTCGCGCACCGGGAAGTGACATGGCGACCGCACGCGCACTACGCCGTCACATGGCACCAGAGGATAGTTTCCCTCAGGATGTTCAAGAACTTACCGGCTATCTTTCAAAGAGTGGTGGAAATCATGGCGTGCAAGCCGTGCCTGGCCAAGGCACAGAAGTGCCCATCTGGATTCTTGGATCTAGCCTGTTCGGTGCACAGCTAGCCGCGTATCTCGGCCTGCCTTACGCGTTTGCGTCCCATTTTGCGCCTGACATGTTAGGGCAAGCGCTGCACATCTACCGCGACACCTTCCAACCCTCTAAGTATCTTGAGAGACCGCATGCGATGCTCGCCGCTGGTGTGTGTGTGGCGTCAACTGACGAGGAGGCGCAGGTGCTGAGATCGTCGCAAATCTTAGCCTTCGCGAACTTGCGCACGGGCAGTCCTGGCCCACTTCCACGCCCCATTGAGCGCGTGGAAGACCAGGTGCCCCCTGCGGTTTTTCAGCAAGTACAGCATGCTTTATCGTGCTCTGCGACGGGTGCGCCCGAAACTGTGCAGGCCCGCTTAAGCGAAATTATCGCGCATTATCAACCTGATGAGATCATGCTAACAGGGGCGATTCATGACAACAGTGCTCGCATCCGCTCTTTCGAGCTGGCGGCAGAGGTCTTGACGGCCCTCTAAATCAAGTGCGCACCAAGCAATTGTGCCTTCCAGCACACACCTGCCCCCTCAGTTTGGACATGAGGGGCAAAAAGGGCTGACCGAAGGCAAATCTTTGTGGCACATAGTTCTCACATCGTCCGTAAGAGACGCATCCGAGGCCAGTGAGACAGCTAATCCGAATGACACCAAAAACCGCGAAACCCGCGCTTGGCGCGTTGATCTACTTTGCAGCGGCATTCAGTCTCGCGATGTATTTCACGTTTGCGGCTGTTCAAGGCGACTATGGCGTGTTTCGCCGTGCGGAAATCGCTTTGGCAGCACGGGATTTAGATGTGCAACTCAGCCAACTTAATGGCGAAGTGGCAGAGATGGAAAATCTCACCAAGCGTCTCTCGGACACCTTCCTTGATCTCGACCTGCTCGATCAACAGGCCCGAGATGTCCTTGGCCTGCTACGCGCTGACGAAATAGTTGTTCGTTAAAGCGTGTCACGTTAACCAATCAGTTACCTACATCATTGCACTCTGGTCAGTATGGTTTTCCTGCGCTAGACTATTGTTTAATATTAAACCACTTGATATTTCTGGGAGGATGCACCGCTTATGGCCGCGCGAAAAATGACCGCTAAACCCAACGTGTCTGCTGATGAATTGTTGCAGCATTACAAAGACATGCTGCTCATCCGCCGCTTTGAAGAAAAAGCTGGCCAGCTTTATGGCATTGGTCTGATCGGCGGGTTTTGCCATCTCTACATTGGTCAAGAAGCTGTTGTTGTAGGCTTAGAGGCCGCCGCCGAAGAAGGCGACAAGCGCATCACATCCTATCGCGATCACGGTCATATGCTGGCCTGTGGCATGGACCCCAATGGCGTAATGGCCGAGTTAACAGGCCGCATCGACGGATATTCGAAAGGCAAAGGTGGCTCCATGCATATGTTTTCGAAAGAGAAGCATTTCTATGGGGGGCACGGCATCGTTGCAGCGCAAGTACCGCTTGGTGCGGGCCTCGCCTTTGCGGACAAATATCAAGACAATGGCCGCGTAACTTTCACCTATTTTGGCGATGGTGCTGCAAACCAAGGTCAAGTCTATGAGACCTTCAATATGGCCGCAATTTGGGATCTCCCATGCATTTTTGTAATTGAAAACAACCAGTACGCTATGGGTACGTCGCAGGATCGCTCTACATCCACGCCTGATTTGCACACGCGTGGCGAAGCCTTTGGCATCCCAGGTGAAATCGTTGACGGCATGGACGTGATGGCCGTCAAAGAAGCTGGTGAGCGCGCAGTAAAACATTGCCGGTCTGGCAAAGGCCCTTACATCTTGGAAATCAAAACCTATCGCTATCGCGGTCACTCTATGTCGGACCCTGCTAAATATCGCACCCGCGAAGAAGTGCAGAAAATGCGCGACGAGCGTGATCCTATCGAACAAGTGCGCGACGTTTTGCTGACTGGCAAACATGCGAGCGAGGATGATCTCAAAGCCATCGACAAAGAGATCAAAAAAGTGGTGAATGCGTCAGCGGAATTCGCCAAGGAAAGCGCATTGCCCGATGTTTCAGAGCTTTGGACCGATATATATGCAGAGGCGGAGGCGTAAATCATGGCTATTGAAATCTTAATGCCCGCCCTTTCGCCCACAATGGAAGAAGGCACACTCGCCAAATGGCTCGTCAAGAAAGGCGACACCGTTTCTTCTGGTGATATTATCGCTGAAATCGAAACCGACAAAGCCACGATGGAATTTGAAGCTGTCGATGAAGGCGTGATTGGTTCGATCCTCGTACCCGAAGGCAGCGCAGGCGTTTCTGTGAACACTGCGATTGCTTTGCTTTTGGAAGACGGAGAAAGCGTGAATGATGTGGCGGTACCTGCTCCAGTTTCGGCACCTGCTCCCAACGTTGCCGCCGCGCCTGTTCAGCACAATGACGTGGAGAACGAACCGCAATGGCGTGCGCCTCAGCCTGATTGGCCTGAGGGCACTCAGATGAAGCAACAAACCGTGCGCGAAGCTTTGCGCGACGCCATGTCCGAGGAAATGCGCAGCGACGAAACCGTGTTTCTCATGGGCGAAGAAGTCGGCGAGTACCAAGGCGCTTACAAGATTTCTCAAGGCATGCTTGATGAGTTCGGCAGCAAACGTATCATTGATACGCCAATTACAGAGCACGGTTTTGCAGGCATTGCAGTCGGTGCCTCTTTCGGTGGCTTAAAGCCCATCGTTGAGTTCATGACATTTAACTTCGCCATGCAAGCCATTGATCATATTATTAATTCCGCCGCCAAAACACTCTACATGTCAGGTGGCCAAATGGGTGCTCCTATTGTGTTCCGTGGCCCCAATGGTGCTGCCGCGCGCGTGGGTGCGCAGCACTCGCAGGACTACGCCGCTTGGTATGCGCATATTCCTGGCCTTAAGGTCGTGATCCCCTATACAGCAGCCGATGCGAAAGGTCTGATGAAGTCCGCGATCCGTGATCCGAACCCAGTAATTTTCCTGGAGAACGAAATCCTCTACGGGCGCACATTCGACGTCCCAGTGCTCGATGATTTCACCGTTCCCATCGGCAAGGCTCGCATTGCACGTGAAGGCAGCGACGTGACGATTGTAAGTTTTGGGATCGGGATGAGCTACGCCATGGAAGCCGCTGAAAAGCTTTCTGAAAGCGGCTTAAGTTCAGAGGTGATCGACCTACGATCTCTTCGACCTATGGATACACAAACAGTCATCGAAAGCGTCAAGAAAACCAACCGCTGCGTCACCGTCGAAGAAGGGTTCCCCGTCGGCGCAATTGGCAATCATATCTCTGCAGTTCTTATGCAAGAAGCGTTCGATTATCTTGATGCGCCGGTCATCAATTGCACAGGTAAGGACGTGCCCATGCCCTATGCTGCCAACCTCGAAAAGCTCGCGCTGACCACCACCGATGAGGTGATTGAAGCGGTGCAAAAAGTAACATATCGTTAAGGGAGAGACCCAATGGCCATCGAAATTCTTATGCCCGCCCTGTCCCCCACGATGGAGGACGGCACTCTGGCCAAATGGCTTGTTAAAGAGGGTGACACAGTCTCGTCTGGCGATCTGCTGGCAGAAATTGAAACCGACAAAGCTACGATGGAATTCGAAGCCGTCGATGAAGGCGTCATAGGCAAGATCTTGGTCGAGGCAGGCACCGCAGGTGTGTTCGTCAACAGTCCCATTGCGCTTTTGCTCGAGGATGGCGAAGACAGTGCTGAGGCTATTGCCCCGAGCCAGGCCGCTCCCCTCCCGGTCGCTTCAGAAGTGCAAACCGCGCCAGCAGCCACGGTCCCTGCGCCGAAATCAACGCAAACTGGAGATCGCGTTTTCGCATCCCCACTCGCACGCCGCATTGCCGCGGACAAAGGCATTAATCTCGCAACGATCACAGGCAGTGGCCCCAAAGGACGCATCGTCAAAGCCGACATAGAAAACGCGCAAAGCGCTCCTGCAGCGCAGCCAACCGCTGTTCCAACGCCTCAAACAGCCAAGATACCAGAGACAAACCCAAGCCAAATCGCCAAAATGTACGAAGGTCGCGAGTTCACAGAGCTGCCCCTCGATGGCATGCGCAAAACCATCGCTGCGCGCCTGACTGAGGCCAAACAAACTATCCCGCATTTCTACCTGCGCCGCGATATACAGCTCGATGCGCTGCTGAAATTTCGCAGTCAGCTCAACAAACAACTCGCGGTGCGCGACATCAAACTTTCCGTCAACGATTTCATCATCAAAGCCTGCGCGCTTGCACTGCAACAAGTCCCCGCAGCCAACGCGGTTTGGGCCGGTGATCGGGTGCTCCAAATGAAGGCATCAGACGTAGCAGTCGCCGTCGCGATTGAAGGCGGCCTCTTCACTCCAGTCCTGCAAGACGCTGATACAAAATCACTTTCCGCACTCTCTGCGCAGATGAAAGACCTCGCAACCCGTGCCCGTGATCGCAAACTTGCACCGCACGAATACATGGGCGGTAGCTTTGCGATCTCCAATCTTGGTATGTTGGGTATCGAAAATTTTGACGCTGTCATCAATCCACCTCACGGCGCAATTCTCGCTGTGGGTGCGGGTGCGAAGAAACCAATTGTGAACAGCGACGGCGACCTCGACATTGGAATTGTGATGTCCGTCACACTCTCTGTCGATCACAGGGTTATCGACGGCGCTCTTGGTGCTGATCTACTAGCCGCGATCAAAGCAAACTTGGAAAATCCAATCGCGATGCTCGCTTAAACTCCATCTTGCCTAAAAACTCCCACCGGAGGCACCGCCTGACCTCTTTAGGTCAGGCTAAACCTGTCTGCCGCACAGGCAGCAGGCTTTTGCTACAATTGTTATTTGGGCGCAGAGTTGATGATCTGGTGCATCGACACGGATGGCTGATCGCACCCTGCCTCGCCAACTATTTTCGCGGGCACGCCTGCAACCGTTTTACATGCCGGCACTTCGGCGAGTACCACCGATCCAGCCGCAATCCGGCTGCAATGACCGACCTTGATATTGCCTAACACTTTCGCGCCGGCACCTATCAACACACCGTCGCCAATTTTGGGATGGCGATCTTCCTCTTCTTTGCCTGTGCCGCCTAGCGTTACAGAATGCAGCATCGAGACGTTGTCTCCCACAACCGCCGTCTCGCCAATCACGATTGAATGGGCGTGATCAATCATAATGCCCTTACCGACACGCGCGGCGGGATGGATGTCCACACCAAAAATCTCAGATACGCGCATTTGCACAAAATAAGAAAGATCTTTGCGACCTGTTCGCCAAAGCCAATTGGCAATACGAAAGGCTTGGATCGCTTGGAATCCTTTGAAGAACACCAAAGGCTGCAACAAACGATGGCACGCCGGATCGCGTTCAAAAATCGCCATTAAATCCGCGCGTGCCGCTTCAACAATACTGGGATCTTGTGCATAGGCCTCATCCGCAATGTCACGCAAGATGATCTGGCTCATCTCGTTCGAGTGAAGCTTGGCCGAAAACCGATACGACAAGGCCTTCTCTAGGCTATTGTGGTGTAGAACACATGCGTGCAGCAGCCCACCCATCAACGGTTCAGCCTGCACCGCGTCAGCGGCTTCATGCGAGATACGATCCCAAACCGGATCGATACTTCGAAGGGGTGAATCGACTTGCGCCATCGCGAAAGCTCCTCTTGCTTTGCGCTATCCTTACAACAAATGCAGTGTACAGGACAAATGCAAATGGGTGATCCCTCACACAGAAATGATTGATGGATCACAAAAGGCTAGGCGTTGATAGTGTGATACAGCAAGCCGGTGATTTCATGAAACGCAACGCAATAGGCCACCAAGGTCTCATGGGTAAGATACGTCGACATCTCTGGTAGGTGCATTCGTAAGGCGAGACTGGCGATAGGCCCATCCCCGTAAAAGGGATGGGCGTGACCCGTCAGTTCGACAACCCAAGAACGCCAATCACCACTTGGTGGCAAGTGATGCTCCATCGCCCAGAACTCAAAACGAAAAGGGAGAGCCAACAACTCCCCCTCTTCCAACTCATTTAGAAAAACATCCCGGACATCCCGATCTGCACAGGCGATCCAATCGGCCCCCGATTGTAGTGCGGGCCTCAGCCAAATCGAGGGCGCTTCCAGTACCACGTTCTCTGCCATCTCTTTCTTGTCAATATTTTTCAAGACGCAACTCCATCTCATGAGCGATTTTCAACCAGTCCCGAATGTCCCCAAACACTTTGATCGCCTCGGATTTAGGTCCCAATGTCCCTGCATCAACCCTCAACGATAGCTGGTTGAGCGCCGCGATGGTGCCTACCAGTTGCGCTTTAGCTGACATTTGTAACTCAGTTAGCTCCTGAGCCGACACGCGTTGAGGTTTTTGTGTCATACATAGTTACTCCTCATGCGAGCTTCCTCCGCACGAAATAAAATGAAAAACGGCCCCGTGTAAAACCTCAAGGCCGGCTCACCACTTCTCTTTGCATGTCACAACTTATAGGAGTTTCCATTCTCAAAATCAAGCAAAACCAGATTGTTAAATTACTCCAACCATATATTATCATTGATAAATTTTAAAATCAGCCTCTTAATCCTACCCGCTTCTCTGGGCTTAAAATACCTCGAAGGAGTCTTCATCGAGGACGGGGGCAACTCCTGCTCCCCAGCCGCTTTAGTTATCAGCACGATCCGCTTCTATCTTGCGCCACTTGGCAACATTTGCGTTATGCTCTGCAAGCGTTTCAGCAAACGCGTGCCCACCCGTGCCGTCGGCCACAAAGAAGATGAAGGGTGTCTCGTCAGGATCAACCGCGGCCCGCAAACTTGCCAATCCTGGATTGGCAATCGGGGTCGGTGGCAAACCATCGATCACATAGGTATTCCAAGGCGTATCCTTGCGCAACTCACTGCGCCGCAAACCACGGCCAAGCAAACCCCTACCGCGCGTAACACCGTAAATCACTGTCGGGTCTGTTTGTAACCTAATCCCTTGATTCAAACGATTGGTAAACACAGAGGCCACCTGCCGACGTTCCTCTGCAATCCCCGTCTCTTTCTCGATGATAGAGGCGAGCGTCAGCATCTCTTCAGGTGTTTTCAGTGGTACATCTTCGCGCCGCTCGGCCCACACATCAGCGATGCGTTTCTGTTGTGCATCCAACATCCGCTGCACC
>Ga0206127_1001949_pt1 | contig 21402 bp, 24 predicted proteins | sample Helgoland_Spring_6_FD_148646 | JGI IMG/M metagenome (GOLD analysis project Ga0206127, IMG submission 148646) | Pelagic subsurface seawater microbial communities from Kabeltonne, Helgoland, North Sea - Helgoland_Spring_Bloom_20160419_1 | ecosystem: Environmental > Aquatic > Marine > Epipelagic ...
ACCATCCCAAATGAGTGGAAAGCCTTCCGTGACCAAGTATCAGACAATTTCCGCGTCATAACCCATGAAAAAATTCGGGTTTTGGGGTAGCAGCGGTATATCATTCGGTTTTAAACTCTACCAAACGGATAATTGCTAGGAACCCAGTGATGCCATGCGCCAACAGCTTCTTTTATGCACCGCTTCGCAAGAACACCCTGCGCGCAGCAGGTTTTTTTGCACTCATGGCGCTGCAAACGGCCAGTGCAAGCGCTGAAGACCCCTACCAAGCCGCGATGCGCGCTGTGAAGGCGAACGACTTCGCACAGGCCGTCACCCTGTTCGAACCTCTTGCACAATCCGATGATCATGACGCCCAGTATAATCTGGCGATCTTGCTAAAATCGGGCAAAGGACGACCACAACACTTTACGCAAGCCCTCGAATGGGCGTGGCTCTCGCAACTTGGTGGCGTTGAACGCGCGCAATCGCTCAGCGAAGAACTTGCAGCGCTGGTCCCTCCTGCGCAACGCGATGAATGCCTCGAAAAAATAGGGACCCACCTCGAAGCGCGCCTCGCGCGCGGCGAGTCGGGCGCTGTCATGCAATACGTGACATACAAAAGCGAAATCCTACCCAAACCGGATTATCAATCCGCATATGTCTGGTCATTAATTGGCGCTGCGCTTGACTTGCAGGATGCCGCGCAGATGCGCGATCAATTCGCCGAAGACCTTGATCCAAAGACGATAGCAACAGCCCAGGACACCGCCCGCGCGATGTTTCAGGAACAGAATATGACCGCTCTGTTCAGATCTCAGGATGATGTGGATTCGTGACACATCATTGCAACGCGCACTTCGTCTTGGCTTAAACCATGGACGGACGCTGCTTTGGCGATGCTCATACCGGCCCCCACATCAGCCAACATCTCCGAAAGCGCTGTACTATTTTTGACAGGCTCATCTTCAAAATGCTCTTCTTCGACAGGCTCGTCTTTAACAAGCTCCGTAGGCTCGATCTGCAAATCGACCTCTGCAATAGCCTCAAAAAATTGGGCATCTGCTAGGACAGGCTCGCCGTTCGATATATAGCCCGGCTCAATGCGTGTCTTTACACTGCCGACAAGTCGAGCCGCAGCCCTGCGCTTCAACAGACCGCGCAACACAAAAAGCAGCACTATAAAAATGCTGCCGAATAACGCCATTTCTTCCAAGGCAACCGTTTCAATCATTCGCCGATCCACTCACCTACGCAACACGTTAACTGCATGCGTCAATATTTTGATGCACCTGGCAATACTTTGACAGCCCCCGCAACAGGCGATCTCAATTCTGCGCTTTTGGCAGAATAAACCAACTCGTATAACAACTCGTTATTCAAACCTACGAGCCTTGGATCACTTGCATCGGCCACCTCGACGAGCGCGCTTAAGTTCTCCAAGACCACGCCAGCCAAAACAGCGTACTGATCCGCATCATTGCGCGCTAGCTTCAACTTATCCAGCAACGCAGTGAATACCTCGATAGCTTCATCTGCGTTCGGGTTTTTCATCAGCTCAGCGATTCAAACGCAGCCGCAAGACCATCCACGATTTTTGCATAGTCCAGAGGGTAGTCATTCGTACTAATCGCCTCTTGAATGCGCGTCACCGCTTCAATGTCAATTGGAGCCGGCTCTTCCTGCATCTTTGAAAGGACTTGCGCCACTGCTGAATCAACTTGTACCGCAGGCCTATCAGCCGCGGAAACCGGGTTGACAGGTGCCGCTGCACCCAGATTAGCCGCTTGCGAACTATCCCCTGGTGACACATTTACTCTTGGCGCGGCCGACACATCTGGCATCTTAATTGATGTCATAGTCCCGGTAAGATTTTGTGTTGCATCTACCATATTAATTCTCCTATCAGAAATTGTAACGGCATTCTACTCGCGACCTTTAGCAATTATTTCAACTTTCTTCTCGCCAGTAACTTTGCCTAACAAAACCTTACCACTCCGAGCGTTTTCAACGCGTATTATATCGCCAAACTGGCCGGTTTCAAGTGCCACGCCAGTAGAGAGAATTTCGATACCCCCCCGCACGATCCGCAGAGCCAGAATGTCATCCTCCTCCACACTCCACTCTCGCGCAAGGTGACGCGGCATCAAGGCGATCTGCGGCGTCAGTGACTGATCCATCAGGCGCCCCATAACCTGATCAATGCTGGCATAAATACTCCCCGTTGACAGTGTTTCAATCGGCCGCATTTCAACGTCACCCGGCTGAATACGATCACCGCGGCGCAAAGGCCGTGTCAGAAAAACTGCGCGAAGGTCTGCAGCAACGTTGGGCACTGGATTGAATATCTGCGCGCCTTTCACCTGCGAACGCACTGCAATTTGCCACTTGGCGGGCGATGGACAAATGACATTCACACTGCGCCAACCACCAAAAGTCGGCTCAACGATCAACGGCGCGTCACACAAGTAGAACTGCTTTTGCGGCAACAGGCTAGGTGCCGCAGCTTCCCCAGCAGCGGCCAAGCGCTTGATAATAGCCTCGCGCACTTCGACACCATCGACAATACGCGGCTCAGCCGCGCAAACGCTCGCTGCAAACAACGCCATCCCGACCAGAACAGCCCAGAAAAGACGCACGACATCAGAAGAAATAGATGTCATCAATATCCTCCAGATCAATCTCGGCCAAAGGCAGTGTCAGCACAGACCCCGCCAGCAAGAAATCCACGTTTCCACGGCGAAACGCCCTTGGATTTAACCTGAGTATCTCGCTCATGAGATACGCGTGATCCTGCTCCGGCCCAAAATGGCGTTGCACAATGCTATAAAGCGTCTCACCTCTGACAACTTCATGCAGTGTCCCGCCCGACCCATCATTCTGCTCCAGATCACTGTTATACTGGAACACCACATAGGCATCCTGCGCACTCACTGGCGCGGCGAACACCCATCCAAGCACAACAATCACGCAGCCCATTTTCATGTTACGGTCGCCCCGCATTGAACCGCACACTAGCACCCAAAAGGTTCTGACCAGCCCGCGCCGTATTCATCGGCTTCACAATCGCACTGCTCTGGGCCAATTCAACAACCCGCAAGACGGACCACATCTGGCCGCGCCCTTCGACAAACGCGAGGCTTTGGCGCGTCAAGCCGTCGCGCGCGCCCAATTCTACGCGAAAGCGATCCTTTCCAGCCGCTTGCAAAGGGGCAACCAAAGGCGCGCAGGCAAACTGCTCAAGCAACGGCACCACCCCTGCCCCCATCTTTTCGGATAGCTCGGCCGCAGCGCCCTGCTGGTCTTTGCGCGACACCACATTCAACGCGCGCCAAGGCGTATCCGACGAAATCTTCAACTTATGCGTCACACGCACCGTGCGTCCGCGCGATGGGGCCGCTGCATCGATGATCCACGCGTCCAGCGTGACATTCACACTGCGCGCCCGCATCGACATACCGTCTGCAACCCACTTCAACTCAAGGGCACGGGTGTTTTCTGGCAGCTTTGTCGCTCCCGCTTGCGAAGCCGTAGCACCCCCCGTCAGCAACGCTTGGTAATCGAAATTCGATTGCACTTTTACGCTTGGCTGCGCGCGCACTGCACGCATTGAAATGTCGCTCTGTGTTATCCTGGTCTTCGCCGCGCCGCTTAGCACCGCCAACGTCTCTTCATGTGCAAGTAGCAATGCGTCCTTCATCCAAAGCGGGGTCTTTGCGCTGGCATATACCTGCGGGCGCACCGCCGTCAGCAAAACATCCGGGCGCACACTGCACCCAAGATCCGGCTGCGTGCCGACATACGCCTCGATCGTCACCTCGTAATGGCTGCTCGCCTTTTGCTCGCGCAGAACTGCAAAATCCAGAATTTTGCTCGAGGGGCGCAGCAAAACTGCCTCGCCTGCCAACACACCTTGGTCAGCAAGCGAAAACCCGTCCACCTCGGCACCGCCCGCCAGCGAGGCCTGATAGAGCGCATCCTCCAAAGCACGGCGACGCACCAACGTGTCATTGCCCGCCTCAAGAGCGGCGCGACCTGTTACGCGCACCATTTCTGCCACAGACGTCTGCGGCACAAGCAACAGCACCAACATGCACAGCAAAATGCAAAACCTATGAAACCCGAGAGCGGTCAAACCTATCGCGCCGCCTTCATAATCCGCGAGATCATGTCACGGTCCAATTCCAGCACGACTTCATAAGTGTCCTTGCCAACGGGATTGATACGCACCGTGCGCGCGCCGCGAATGGTTCCAGCGACCGCTGTGCGCGTCGTGTCATTCTGCAAAACCGCGTTGATAACCGTTGTCTGCGAATTGAGCTGCATACCGTGCACCTGCTCGGTCAAATCACGCATCGCGTTCAACCGTGCAACGCGGATCGCCATCAGCCGCTTCTGGTTAACGTTGCGCGCAGGCTGCACCGATATCGTCGCATAGCCCGTACCGGTAATACTTGGCACTGTCGCTTTGCTCACTGCAACATCCGTGCTATCCAGCGCCGCTTCAATAGCAGCCGCATCTCGCACCGCAGGCGCCTGACTTCCGGATAGCTGTGCGTGCCCCGTCAGCACATTGCAGCCCGTCAGAAACAACAAAGACCCAAGAAGCCCCGCCACAGCAAAGCCACCAAAGTTACCGGATTTGCGCATGATGTACTCCTTAGGTCGTTTCAGCTCAAATATTGACCACTCCATGCACATGCCGTGCCAGCCCGTGAAAACGCGGCACACTTCAGCAAAAATTCAAAAGTGGCACGATCTTTGCCTTTTGGTTGCACAGGCCGATCACCCGCCTACGCCAATGTTTAAGGACCAAAGCAATGAGCATGTCAGAACCAATGTCGCGCGGCACGGGCATAAGCGGCGTCCTGACAGGCATGGCATTGCCGTTTGGCATACTCATGCTGGTGGCCATGATGGTCCTGCCCCTACCGGCATTTTTGCTCGATGTGTTTTTCACGTTGAACATCTTGATGTCGCTTCTGGTGCTGATGGTTGCGCTTCATACCTTTCGACCGCTGGATTTTTCATCCTTTCCAAGCCTTCTGCTCGTGGCAACAATTTTGCGGCTCGCTTTAAACGTCGCCTCCACACGCATTGTCCTTAGCTCGGGCCATACAGGCACAGAAGCCGCAGGAAAGGTGATCGAAGCCTTCGGCGCCTTTGTTATCGCTGGCAATTTTGTTGTCGGAATCTTTGTCTTTATCATTCTGGTTATCATCAACCTTGTGGTTATCACCAAGGGTGCGGGCCGCGTTTCCGAAGTCTCCGCGCGCTTCACGCTCGATGCGATGCCCGGCAAACAAATGGCAATCGATTCTGATCTGAACGCTGGCGTTTTAACCGCTGAAGAAGCAACGCTGCGCCGCGAGGATGTCGCGAGAGAAGCAGATTTCCACGGCGCAATGGACGGTGCGTCCAAATTCGTAAAAGGCGATGCCGTCGCCGGCATCCTGATCCTCGCGATCAACCTGATTGGTGGTCTGGCAATCGGAACGCTGCAGCACGATCTCTCTATCGGCGAAGCGGCAGAACTCTATGTCCTGCTCTCCATTGGCGACGGCCTCGTTGCGCAAATTCCATCGCTCCTGCTGTCAATCGCTACGGCGATTATCGTGACACGTGTATCGTCGCGGCAAGACATGGCACAGCACATAAAAGGCGAAATCAGCATGTCGCGGGCTTGGTTTCCGGTGGCAGGCGTTCTGGGCCTGCTCGGTCTGGTCCCCGGAATGCCAACAGCGCTTTTTGTCGGCATGGCCGCTGCCGCGGGCGGCGCAGGATACGTCTTTCGCCAAGCAGAACTGCGCGAGGAAAGCGGCATACAAAACGACGCCCCGCCAGAGGAAGAGCCAAGCGATCCAGACACGCTAAAAGTAACGGACGTCGCAGACCTTTCTGCAATTACTCTGCTGCTCAGTTACCCGCTTTTGACTATGGTCGATGCCGAAGATGGCGGCCCCCTTGCAAGGCGCGTTACCTCTGTGCGCAAAGAAGTATCCCAAGCGCTTGGCTTTGTTCTGCCGGGTGTTCGCTTGCGCGATGACCTCGCTTTGCCTGCCAATGATTACCGGATCAAAATCGGCCAAACAGTCGTCGCAGAAAATAAAATCTATCCCGAACATAAACTTGCCATTCCAAGCGGTACGTCTCGCATCAAGATGGTCGGTATCGACGTCAAAGACCCGTCTTTCGGAATTGATGCAACGTGGATCACCCCCGAGCGCGAAATCGAAGCAGAGGCAAACGATTATGTGATAATCGAGCCTGAAACCGTTCTGGCAACGCACCTTAGCCAAATTCTATACAAACACGCCTCCGAATTGATCGGGCAGGATGACGTTCAGGAGTTGCTGGACAATCTCACCGGAGTGGCTCCGCAACTGGTGCAATCTGTTGTGCCCAAATTACTCCCGCTGCATAGCCTCACTGCCGTCCTGCGCACCATTCTGCGCGAACGCATTCCGATCAGCGATATGCGCCTGATCCTTGAGTTACTCTCCGAAATGGCGAGCCGGAATCTCAGCGTGGCAGAAACTGCCGAAGCCTTGCGCCCACATCTTGTTGCACTTCTGATCCAGCAAACTGCGCCCTTGAACGATGCTTTGCCGGTTGTGACGCTCGAAAGCTCTTTCGAACACCTGCTGATCAATTCAGCCAAGCAATCAGAAGGAGAGCAACTCTTGCTCGATGGCAGCCTCGCCGAACGCCTCGTGCACTCTTTGGTCAACATCAACGAGGAACAAAGCGAAGCCGGAAAGAAGCCATTTCTCGTCGTGTCACCCCAAATCCGGCGCAAACTTTCGACCTTTCTGCGTCAACATGTTGCCGATTTTCCGGTGCTCTCCTTCACTGAACTCCCTGACGGGCGCAAGGTCGAAGTGGTCGCCACCGTATCCGGCGAAGCCCCTATATCTGATGCTCCGTAATGCCCTCCAATTCCAACGCGCCCTTGAAGGAAAACCAGAATGATTGAACACGTCTTCAGAGCTGCAGACTCCGACAGCGCCATGGACAAAGCCATCCGCGAATTGGGCGATGATGCAATGATCCTGTCCGTTAAACGCGTCGGTGATTTTACCGAAGTGCGCGCAATCAAGGAATCTCTGGCCTCTGTTGCAAATCGTCCAGACATTCCGTTCCCCAGAAACACCAAGGCGACGACCATCACTCTAAGCGACGCATTACGCAGCGCCAGCGCCCGTCGGGACGATCAGCTGGAGCGCCCTGAGACCGTCGCCCCAGCCAAGAAAAAACCTGCCTCGCTTAATTTTCTCCTCGACGATGACATCCCCCCCACGCGCCCTGCCCCGCATCTCGCACCAGCGGCAGCAGAACCACCCGTGCAAAACATTTTCCACGCTGAACCCGAAACCCCGGTGCAAGAATTTGTCACCGCAGAACCCGAGCCACTCGATGAAACCCTCATGTTTCGCACAGCCCTTCGATCAGAGCCGGATCAGCCAGACTCACGGCCTGCCTACGTCATCGCACCCCCTCCCCCACCGCCTCCACTGCCAGCGATGCCAGAGACGCCGCCGGACAACCTTGAACCACGCATCGGCCTACAAGACATACTCGCCAGCGAGGAACCCCAAACCGAGCCTCGCGAAGAGACCCAAACGGGGCAACAGGCCCACATACTTAGCCTCAACGGGTTTACGTCCGATATCGTCTACGATTGCATCTCACGTCCAGAACTCTCCAGTCTGGAAGAACAGCTCGCCCATGCTTGCAAAGCATTGGCACAGCGCCTTTGTATGCCGCCAGACCTGTCGTCCCCGCTTGATAGCGAGATAGTCTTTATCTTTGGACCGGGCGGGTCGGGCAAAACCACAACTGCAGCCCAAATTGCGGTCCAGCGCAAGACACAAGCAAACACACATCCCTCGCTTTTCAGTTTGGGGCCTGAGCGTTTCGTGAAAGACCAAAAACTTGATCGCTACGCCGAGCTGTTGAACGTTCCATTGCTTGAGGCTCTGGAACACGCCACAATTGATGAGCACAATCAGCTCATCATTGATTGCAACAGCTCTGATGCTTCGTTCATTCTTGACGTCATTTCCGAGCTTGAAGCCACCTACCCTGCTGCCAGAATTCTGCCTGTTCTTGCCCTACCTGCCACTTGGTCCGTGCTTGCTATTGGTCATTACTGCGCTGACTTTAAGTCGATTTCTCCGAATACAATTATCACGCACCTGCAAATCGGCGGCTTAGGCATTGCCGGCATGTCCGAGCTTGCAACGCACAATGCCACGCTTCTTGCAGCCAGCGAAAGTGAGCGGGTGTCAGACGGTATCGCGCTCATTGATGCCCCCGCGATCGAGCAATTTTTGCGTGACACATTTAGCTACACCGACGCGAAACTATATGCTGCCGTCTGATCATGCAAAGTCCGAGCTAAACCAAAGAGCAAACGCGTCGTTACACAGCATGTCACACAAAAGAAAGGCAGTTCAATGTCGATGCTCAGTCCAGCAGCCGTATACCAGCGCCAACAAAGCACCTCCAATTTTGACACAGACAATAACCACCATCTTATCAAGGTAACCCTCGAGTATCTGGCAAAAAGCCTTGCACACCTGAAAGATAAACCCGAGCGTACGTCCGAGCGCCATAGAACCCACACGACGCGCGCGCTGACGGCACTTTACATTCTACAAACCAGTCTTGATTTTGAACAAGGTGGAGATATCGCCACCAACTTGTTCAAACTCTACGAATATGCGCGTGAGCAGGTTCTTAAAGCGATGCGATCAGATGACGATGCAAACCTTGATCAGGCACATTCGGCGATAAGCGAGATTTTGGATGCCTGGCAGCAAATCAAATGACTCAGGCGCAGACCAGATAAGCGACATGCTTGCTCTTATCGAGAGCATTCAAACCACCTTTGAAGAGCTCTTACGGTCTGGGCATTTCGTCGAAGCACGCGACGAAAGCGACCAAATTATCGCTTTGGTTAAACAATTGGGTGCGGATACTTCCGCACCCAACGAGGAACACCTTCTACGCTTCCGCAGGATCTCTGATCGAATTACGGAAGCGGTTTCAGAACTAGAACACCTAAAAGCGAAGCAACAAAAAAACAGATCCATCAGCAGGCGGGCGATTGTTGGTTATTCGAAAAAATAATCGAAGGCATTCGCCCTTCTGGGGGTGGTTAAAATATCAATCATATCTCTTTTGAACACCATCAAGCCCAGAAGATCACTGCATCTTCCCGAGAATGCCATCTATTACCCCATTATAAGTTTGAATTCTAACGGCGAGTTCAAGGTCTCACCCTCAAAACTCTCCGCTTACTCGGAATAAACAAGATGAAATCTAGAGGAAAATAGCGATTGTCTAGCACATCATACGCCCCTGGATGGGTCCTTAACACAGTATGCAGCTCGATTGCACTTCGCTTTGTCGAGGGCAATTTACCCATAGAAGCCTTCGCAAATCGCATGTCGAAAACCTTAATAAAATCCTACAGTGATTGTGAGCCTGAAAAGCTCTACACCACGGCAGAAGCCATGCTTTTTTTTCTTGCTGAAATCGAAGAAGAGGATGCTATCACATACTGCAACACCTTCATCCAAAACTCTGTAATGTTCGAAAGCTCTGGCAGGCCTCGCAAACTAAAGGGGCTTTTTTATAACCCTCTCGCCCCAGCCAAGGAAAACACCACTGGCAAAGCAGTTTTTCTGTCCTTCAAGGCGTTTGTTTTTCAACTTCGCAATGGTCAGGGTATAACAATGCCTGAAAACTGGCACTTGTCTTCGATAGCTGAACTCAAGCCACTTTATGACGCCGTAAATGTGCAAGTTTCTTTTTCTGACGCAATTTGATCGCCAACATTGACGTCGTCTTTGCAGTACTGTCGATACAGCAGGTTCAAACCAATCAGGGCAAATTCCAAAATGATCGCACTAGCGATAAGGCTGTAGATCAGCTCAGGCAAGACCTCTCGCCAAGAAAACAAAACGTCCTTATGTCTTAACAGGAAAAGCCCTACATTGTGCGAATGGGCCGCGCTTAGAACTTCAGCTTCGCCGCATGCTTTGATTAGGCTGCCTGTGTCCCTGCACTGCACGTGCTTGCTGCCGTAATACAGCCATGCTGCGAGCAACATGGTTGCGCCCGCCAAAAGCTGCACACTGCGCGAATAGAGCAAAAGAACAAAGACCAGAGCGCGCCCGATCCAAAGCAAAGCGTGACTAAGCCTGCATTGACGGCTGGCTGTGAGTTTGCAGACACTTGCCCCGCACAGTGTGGGTACCCACGCTGATTGTCGCGTAATCCGTCTTTGTATCTCGGGAAACCACCGGACCGCGGGCGATCTGGTATGGGCTTATTGCGACTGTGATAATCTCTTCATTGGTAACCATCTCAAAACTCCTGAAACTGCAATATGCTTGCCGACTTGAGCGCACCCTCACCTACCGCGCTTGGCGGCGATGGGAGGGTGTACAGACGGGGTCTCATGAGCGAGCTGCCGTGACATGAGAGGACGAGGTTGGGGGTGTCTAGCCCCGCCTGTATGACATCAAGGTGATGGAATGCAGCAAAGATGGCCAATGCGCATTGGCGCCAATGCGCATCTCTTTCGATAAAAATCGCTACGTTATTGCACCGGCATAGTGACGCAGTATATCGTTAGGCATCTGTTTTTAAACAATTTTCTGACACCATCTCAATCGATTACTGCTTTTCACCAACCTTACCCGCGGATAAGGTTAGCCTAGACCATCAACCAGCGCGGAAATTGCCCGTTCAAGATTGGCGCGGTCGATCGAAGAAAAATCGCGATCAACCTGAATTTCCAAGCGGCCAACACCAGCGGTGCATTTCACCTGCCCGAACGAGCTACCGATATGGAATGTTGTCTTGCTACGCGCCGCGCCTACCAGCTTTTTCTTTGGCACCTTATCGCCCGATGCAGACGTCGGCTCGGACGGGGCCACATCCTCAACCACACTGCGCAGAACAGATAGTTCATCCTTGATGCTTCGGTTCTGCCAGCCCACCAGTTCGGCTTGAATGCGCTTCAACGCCGCCGGCCGTTCCTTGATCGCACGCGACACATCGACGCCCAAAGCCCGCGGGATTTCGGCGGGGTACAAAAGCGAACCCGATAGCCGCTCAAGCAGGTAAGCGAAGGAGCGGATATAGCTGCGCTTGGAATAGGGTGCCGACTGGAACAGCGCGGCCACCGCATCCGACAATGAAGCGGCATCAGTAGCCGGATCAGCGGCATAGTTCTGTGCCGCATATGCCATTTCAGCAAACGACAAATCTTTACGCACAAGGTTTTCGTCAATCATGCGGCGATACAAACCCGAGATATCAGGATCGCCCGGCATAATAAGCGCCGGGATCGCAGACCAAATCTGATCTGACGCCTCTGCAAACAACCGCTTGTAAGCGCTCCAGCGGCGGAAGCCTTGCACCAACTCATAGCCCTCTCCGTCCGCTCGGGGTAGCACACGGATCGGGTTGGACAGACCAACCTCGCGGATTGATAGAACCAGATCGTCCAGCTCCACATCCTCGCCTGGAAGGCGGTCGCGGACCAACATGAACGTGTGAATCTGCTCGAGCGGTATGCTTTGAACCACGGCTCCGGATGCGCGAAGGGCAACCAGTTCATGCGCCAAAGCGTCGTTTTCTTCGCGGATTGCTTCGGCCGCTGTTTTCCGGATTTGGAGCGCTTCGGCATTTTCAGAGATGGCGCTTGCCATAGGTCCACGCCGTGCAGTGTTTGTCATTGGCGCTGTATCTTCCGGCGCTTCGTCCGGCATGGCGATGTCGAATACCCGTCTTTTGCGCGTCATGTGTCAGCCTCCAATCCATCGACCTTATCCGCAGATAAGGTTTCTGCTGCCATATCCCGCCAATGCGGAATCATCGTTGCCTTGAACTCACCATAAGCCTGATCGAAACTTCCACGCGCACGGCGCCAAGTTTCGCGGGTCATATCCCTATAATCCATTTCGTAAATGGAGCTTAGGAAACGTCCCGATTGCTCAACCGCTCTGGTCATTTCCACGGGGTGTTCTGCGAGCTTATCCCCAAAAACTTTACCAAAAGCTTCGAACATCGCGCGGTGCAGATCATTCCCCGGCTCGTAGCGCGTCAAAAGAAAACGAACATCGCGGAACACCTTGGGTAAGACGACCTTATCCGCGGATAAGGTTCCCTCAAAGCCATGCGCCAGATCACCAAGCGCTTCGCTCAGCTGACCGATAAATGACGTTGTACTGTCATACTCCCAATACCCCGGACCAGACGGCACATAAAGCATGTCGGCGGCGAAGACCGCATTCATCGACTGATACCCGATGGCAGGAGGACAATCGAACAGGATCAAATCCCACTGATCTTCAGGAAGCTGATCGAGAAAACGATTCACCGCAGCAAAGAACGACCACTCGGGATTAAGGTGACGATATTGCGCCGATGCAAACTCGACGAAGGCAGCATTGGCGCAGGACGGGATGATGTCAATGGTGGGCCAATTCGTTGGCTGGATGAAGTCGCCGACGCGCAACTCTTGCAAGCCAAGGTCGGTGATGCTGGCCGGGATAGTGCGGCGGGGCAGGGCGGCACCGCTCGCAGCGCCGCGCGGCGCGTTATTTTGGGCCTCGGTCTCGCGCACCAGATCGCGCGCCATCACGCCCCAGACTGTGTGCTCCTCGCTTACATCATAAAGACCCATCGAGTGGGACAGCGTCGCCTGCGGGTCAAAGTCAACGCAGAGCACGCGGTAGCCATCAAGCGCTGCGGCATGGGCGAAATGCAGGGCGACCGTGGACTTGCCGGCGCCGCCTTTGAAATTCGCAATCGCTGTGCGAAACGCACGGCCCTTGGGGCGCTCAGGAAGCAAAGGCTTGCCGCGCGGCTTGAGCTTGCGACGAAGAGTATTCACCTCCTCAAGTGTGAACCAACGCTGGCGACCATCCGGCTCGACCTTACCCGCGGGTAAGGTCGCATCTGCGGTCAGCTTGCCACGAAAAGTTGACTGGTTGATGCCAAGTATCAGCTCGGACACCTCCCAAGACGAGAAGCGACGCAGCCGCTTTTCATTCTGGGGCGAAAATGTTTGCTGACGTATCCAGCCTTGCATTTTCAGAGATTTGGTCTGGAGATCTCGTAGATCAGAGTGTGTAAGCATTTTTACCTCGGACGTAGAAATTTGGCTTTTCCTGATTTACGCTGCTTTTGACAAAATTGTCGAGTATAATATTATGCAGGTTATGATGTTGTGCATCGCGCGATTGCTTTGGGAAACAAGGATATACTTGGTAAATCGAGTGCGCAGGAAATGTCTAAGTGATTCTATAGAACCTGTGCGCATCCACCAGATAATGGGGGGACACCACAGCGCCCTTACTGTATCTTGGGGGGACAAATATGTGATTTGAGGTGACGCCCAGTGTGTCCCCTAATACCATTGATACCTAAAATTTTTATATATTTGGAAATTGAAAATGACGCAGCGGCGAGAATCCTTGACACTAAGGGCGAAAAGAACGCTAATTAGAGAAAGTTTTGGAAAAGCGTCTAAACAAGCCTGATAATGGCGAGCGCTCAGCCGATCAGCAGTCAATTTACAGGTATAGGGGCCGGCCGATGGCGTCAGAGCAACAGAATTTCTCAAGAGCAAAAATTGCTGGAACGCAGTCGCAAGTTATTAAATATGATATCTTGACCGCGTTGCTTGTTATGGCAACGCAAAGTTCATCGACACAGGCACGGTTATCACTGAGGTTATCGCTGGTGATTACCGCGCGCTATAACTGGCGCCTTGGTGTATTTGCAGTTGGCCAAAAAGAACTGTCGAAGATGTGGGGTGTGACTGAGCGGACGGCAAAGCGCGAGTTGGCGCAAATGCGTAGCCTTGGATGGATAACGGTGACGGTTCCGTCGGGAAGAGGGCGCGTTACGCAGCATCGGATTAACCTTGATACTATAATAGCCGCGAGCGCGCCGCTGTGGGGGGCTGTGGGGCCAGACTACGCGGCCCGTATGGTTGGAGCGCCTGAGCCAGGCGGCGCTGCCGCTGAGACTAATGTGATCCCACTGCACAAAGCCAGCCCGACCGTAGATTTAGGCGATACGACAGGTTGGTCGCAGGTTGCTGCGCGATTGCATGTGCAAGACCCATCCATCTATAACGCGTGGTTTTCGCAGCTAAGCGTGCTGGAGAGCTGCGAAGTGCAGATTACGCTAAGTGCCCCGTCGAAATTTGTTGCGCAATATGTGAGCAGTCATTTCCTGCGCCGCATACAGGCCGCTTTTGCAGCGCAGGATGGCTACATACGCAAAGTGACCATCACGGCGCAAGGCGCCGCTTAAATTCGACCCTAAACCGCGGTTTAGGGTCTATTCGGCCAAGGTTTCTTGTAGGGTGGCGACGCTGTTTTCCAAGGCGGACTGATCTTGCTGTTTCGCGGCTGCCTCAGACTCTGACAAAATTTGGCTGAGTTTGATGAAACCGACTATTCCAGTTGAGCCGACTGCGTAGTGGGCCGCGTCAAAGCGCGCTGTCCAAGTGCTTGTGGGGTCAGATAGAATGCGCAGGGCAGTGCGCGCATCGGTAAGGCTTTGGAGTTTTAGCTCTCGCGCTGTTACGGGGTCCATCAGATCTGTGATGTCCTCGTGATCAGCGCTTTGGTGCTTCTCAACGTCGACGTGTTCTTTGATGGCTGCGGTGAGGCGGCTAGCCGTGAGAGGTTTAGCGAGCATAGCATTCATGCCGGATTCTGATTTCTGGTTGTGGTCCTGTGACATAAGGGCAGTTACGCCGAGGATAGTCGTGTTCGCTGATCTGCCTTGGCCAGAGCGTATTTCACGCGTTGCCTCGTGCCCGTCCATACCGGGCATATTCACGTCCATCAGGATCAGAGAATAGTAGGTGTCTCGTGCGGTCGTGACGGCTTCGTGCCCGAGGGTTACGCAAACAGGGGTGTAGCCGAGGCGTGACACCATTTCGCGCAAAACGGTGCGATTGATAGGATTGTCGTCCACGATCAGCACTGGTGCGGTGTCGTCGTGAATGGTTGCGCCTTGGGTAACGGGGGCAGGGGGTGCCTTGGTTGTTGCGACCTCAGCCGGTGCGGTGCCCGGGACCATTTCCAATTCAAGAGTGAAGCGGAAGCTGCTGCCTTTTCCAAATGTGCTTTGGAGTGCGATTTTGGCATTCATCTGGGCGAGGGAATGTTTGACAATCGACAGACCCAAACCTGTGCCTTTGGTTGAATCTTCTTCGTTGAATCTGGCCTTTTCGAAGCTTTCGAAGATGCGCCCCTGATCTTCTTCTTGTATCCCGATGCCGTCGTCCCTGACGATGAAATTAAGCTGGCGCGTGTTCGCAGTTTTGCCGCGCGTTACGATCATTTCGACTTTTACGGTGCCATCTTGGGTGAATTTGATCGCGTTCCCGATCAGGTTATACATCACGCGTGAAAATGCGTCGGGCAGGGTGCGATAGGAGGCATCAACGCCGTCACCAAGAAATTCGACGGAGATTGTGTTGTTGTTGGCTGCGGCCAGAGGGATGAGCGCGTGCTGTATATCCTTCACAACGCGAGAGAGCGTCACGGGAAGCGGTTTTTCTTCTGTCTGGATGAGGCGCGTGTGATCGAGAATGCTGTTCACCTGTTCGAGTGCGCGATTGCTGCACTCGCAAGCCGTTTCGAAAAGCTTGCGGTCTGCGTCGATCAGGTGTTTGGTGTCGATCATATTCAGCGAGGCGATGACGCCGTGCAGGGGGGTCCGCATTTCGTGGCTCATTATCGCAAGGAAGCGGCTCTTGGCTTCGGAGGCCTCTTTGGCTTCGTCGCGGGATGCTTTCAGCTTGGTCTCGGCTTCGAGGCGCTCGGAGATGTCGGTCAGGTAGATAATGTAGATATCTTCGTCTTCGGCGTCTTTTTGCCAGACGCCTGACATTTCGACCGGGAAGGCTTGGTTGTCTGATCTGCGGGCCAGAAGCTGAATGGTTTCTGATTTGGGGCGATCGCGGTACAGCAGGAAGCTGGAGAGGCTGCTTTGGTCCAGCAAGGCGTGAATAAAGTCGATTTCGACGAGATTTTCCCGCTCGCTACCGAAGTAGTGCGCGGCAGCCTCATTGCACTGGGTTATCTTTCCCGAGCGGTCGGTGAAGATAACTGCCGAGTTGGCGGCGTTCACAGCGTTGGTTACATTGGTTGCGGCGCGCGCGACCTGAGCGCTTCGTTTTTCCCAATCCCGCCAGAGAAAGAGTGCAAGAAGGCAGGAGATAAGAACAAACCCGAGAATGACAAAAGAGGTGCCATGAAAGCGCAGGAAAGCGCTGTGCTGGGCCTCGCGTGCACCTGATTGAATTTGGGACAGGTGCTGTATCCCTTTGGTCGAGAGAGAGCGTACCTGTGCGCCTAGTGCGTTGGCGAGATCGCAAAGTTCTTTGATTTGCGCGGTGGTGGGGGTGTCCATCGCGTCGATGAGATCGGCCATTTCATCGCGCGCGATCGCGATCTTTTCAAAATCTTCTTGAATAACGTCCGGTACGCCGACGCGCGTTAAGGTGGCCCCTACAACCTTTACGCGATTGTAGAAAATGTCAAAGCCTCTTTGTATATTTTCAAATTCTTCGGTGGTGACTTCACCCCCGGCAGGGGAGCCGGGGGTGATTGGTTCGAGCATTTCAATGGTCATGCCCCGATAATCAACGTCGAGTTGAGACAAGTTCCATCCAAGATTATCAGAAGACGCGAAAGCCAGAAGATCGATCTGGGTTTTTATCGAACGCGCGCCGACAAGCAGAATGAAAAACGCAACAACAAGCAGCGCGAGCAACAGCATAGCTGATAACCTGCGCATCAATAATTTTCGTCGAGTACGGGGCGATGCCATAGTGTTCTAGTCCGGTGCAATATTGGAAATGGAGACGAGCTGCCAAATGCTACGCGAAAGCGTGATTTCTGTTTGGAAGGCCGGATCGGAGTCATATGGGTATACCAACCAGTAGGGGCCTTTTTCCCGACGGTTGAAGGGTTCGCCATCCATCAGGCTTGCGACGATTGGCGTTGTTTCTGTGATTTCTGCGACTGGAATCTGGATGACATAATCGTTGACGGCCGTCAGGGTGACAGTGCCCTCTGTGATGCCTGCAACGCTGATGATTGCGTGTAGCGAGGGGCCGGAAAAGGTAATAGAGCCTTCGGTCCAGATTGTTGTCGTTGTAAATTCTTGCGTCATCGTTTGTAACCGTGAGGCCGTCCTTAGCATGAGCGACGACGGGCAGTGCGGCGAGTGTCAGAATAGTGATTATTTTAACGATTGTGCGCTTAAGTATCATTCGAAGCCTCTTTGACTGATGTGTATTTTCTATCGTTTATAGATATAACCAAAAGTAATAAAATTACTATCTTTCGAATAAATTAAATATCTTGCAGATTTATGTGTAGATTTGCTGCGCAAAAGGCGCTTTAGAAATCCTTGTAGCAAAAGAGTGATTTCCGGTGATTGGTTTTTGATCCAGTTACGCTTAGATCACCCAAAGTAGTTCAGATGCCACGGTGTAAGAAAGCACTGATTAAGACAAGGATATTGAAATGAATGCGACCGAAGCGATAGGTACAAGCCTGTCTGAAAACCAAGCGCTACGGCTCGTTATTGCAGATGATCACAAATTACTCGCAGATGCGGTTGCGTCCACACTGAAGGGTGGGAACGCGTTTGACGTTGAGTCCTGTTACGATCTCGATTCCTTGCTCAAAACTTTAGCTCAGGAAACATTCGACGTTGTTATGTTGGATTTGCGGATGCCTGGAATGGCAGGTTTGGAGAGTGTTGGGCAGGTCGTCAAGGCTGCGCGAGACGGTTATGTCGTCTTGTTCACGGGACAGGTTGACAGGCATGTGCTGGACAAGGCGCTGCTACTCGGCGTGCGTGGTCTGATCCCCAAGACTTTGCCGCTTCGGTCTTTGGGAAGCATTATTGAATTGATTAGCTCGGGGCAAATTTTCGTGCCTGTCGGAGCGGATTTTCCGGGGTCTGGCGCTGGCGCAGAGAGCGAACACGGTTTGCATGAAAAAGAGCTGTTCGTGCTGCGGTTGGCGGCCGATGGCAAAACCAACAAAGAAATCGCCCGCGAAATGGGTTCTACCGAGGTCATTATCAAGATGCACATGCGCGCTATTTGCAAGAAACTCGGTGCACGTAACAGAGCACACGCCGCCATTATCAGCCGCGAACGTGCGCTATTGTGATTCTTTAGAGTTTTTTCAAAATTCCGCTATCTTTTGCTATCGATCAGCGTTCCACGCGTCCATAAGGGATTCCATGTATTCTCCGGTTTCTTTGAGGCTGGCAATCATCGCCTCCATTCTACCAAACTGGATATTGTAACGCTCGGTGAGCATATCCGCTTTGGCCTCGATGCTGGTTAGCTGTTCCTCGAAGCTTTCCAGATCCAAACCAAGCTCGGTTTCACGGCGCGCAAGCATTCCATTGGCGCCGATCAATAAGTCGCTGTAGCTTTCAAGCTGATCGACAAGGCTGGTACCATAGCGCACGTTTGTTGTGAGCGCGTCTTCGTTTGCCAGAGTGAATTGCATCCCATACGTGTCGGCTGCAGTCGAGCGCAACAGGATGTTTCCGTCGCTATCTGTACTAACTGATAAGTCATCGCCATCCAGCGTCGCGCTGCCTGTGTCCGGATCATAAACGAGAAGATAGGTTCCTGGCTGTGGAGGTGCGAAAGCAAGGCCGCTGACGCTAACCCCTGCGTCATCAGAACTGAATTGTGTCGAGAATAGGGCTTCGGCAATTTGTGGGTTGTCCTCCATCGCCTTTGCGAGCAGTGTTTCGTCCAAGCTCAACGACCCGTCGCGTTCGGTTTTAACGCCAAGCTCGGCGAGATAGACCGGTGTGTCACCATAGCCCAAAATGGGTTGTGTCGTTATGCTCCTGACCTTGTTTAGGATGGATTGCGCCGCGCTGTCGCCCGCCAGTGGTCCGGCAGTAGCACCATTTACGCCGCGCTGGGTTGCTGTGTTCAAGTATGATTTGAGGGCATTTACTTCGTCAATGAAGCCAGCGATCCGCTCACGCACAGAGGTGCTGCTTTCGCTGGAGTTCAGCGTGGCAGTGCCGAGGCTGTTAAGCGTGATGCGGTGGCCCGGGAACAAATCGTCTATGGTGTTTCCCGAGCGCGTTACTTCAACTCCGTCCACGCTAAAGGCAGCATCAGTAGCGGCGGAAATATCGGACGTCAGGCCTAGCGGATTTTCGGACGCATCGGTTTGTCCTTCGGTGCCATTGGATGTCAGGCCAAGGGCACCTGTGATGGCAGCGATTGAAGCGCTATCGAGCGCATTGCCCAGACCGTCTTTGCTCTTGATGATCAGAGCCATCCCATCGCCTGTGTCGATCAGTGAAGCCGAGAGCCCGTTTACATCATTGAGCGCGCTGACCAGCCCACCAAGTGTATCGTTGCTGTCATCAATTGTGATGTCTGCAGAGCTGCTCCATTCATCGGTGTCTAGTGAAAGTGTTCCTGTTGTGATTGCGGAACTGGATGTTACATCTGCGTCGAAACTATATGTTAGAATTTGTGGCGAGGCGAGTGCAGTTACTTCAATTATGGCCGAAAGGTCTGACGCAAGCGCCTCTTGGGTGACTTCGATCGAGACTGCAGCGGCGCTTGAAGAAGCGAGGCGAGATGAGGATTCTGCAGTACGTGTCATGCCGGATTTGAACTGATCAACTTGGCTGGACAGTTGCCCCATTGCGGAAATGGACGTGTTTGCATCTTCAAGGCGGCGCTCGGTCAGAACACGCTCACCGCCGGTTTCCGCTTCAACGAGGCTGGCGGCCAGGCTTTGCAATTGAAGGCCGCTGCCGTTCTGGCTCAGTGCGGAAAGGATATCGGTCTTGATTTCAACCATGATTGGCAGCTCCTTGTGTGTATAATTAAACGGCTGGAGACGGTGGTTGTTTAGAAAGCATCGACGCTAATGCGTGCTACATTCGAAAGCTTTTGGGTTCGCATTTATAGGTGCTGAGCATTCCGTTGCGTTGCAGCGCTATTTTTCCAGTAACCCTGTTCACGGAAAGTCGTGCGTCCCCCCAGCTTGCTGAAAAGTGGCTTTTGCTGATGTCGGTAATGACCGCTTTTGGCGGCGCAATAGGTCCAACAACCGTTCCTTGTCCATCCAAGTAAACATCGTTGAAAACGAGTTCCCTGAAAGGTGCGTTTGTGCCGTTACAATCATAGGATTCCTGTTCGAAGCGGGTCAGGTTACCGCAACTATAAAGGGTGCCGGCGACAAAAAGTGCGACGACAGTGAGGCCAATGAACGGATATTCCATGCGATGTCCTTTTTCTCTTGTTGTCAGGTGGTGGCTTGTTCGGGCGTTTTGCTTTCATTCGGCAGATCGGGTTCTTCTTCGGGGGAGGGGGCAGGCATATCCTGCGGCGCGCCTTCTTCTTGCGGGCCCGGTTCGGTATCTGCATTTGCGCTGGCTTGTGCGTCGGTGCTTGCGTCGTTGGTGGCGGTTTCATCGGGCTGTAAGTCGTCTGGGACAATTTCGCTGATCCCGCGAGCTGTGAGATCATTTGCGATTTGCGCGCTTGTCTCGAACAGCGTGCCTGCTTTTATGTCGAAGCCTTCGTGGCGGTAGTCTTGAAGCAGTTTCAACCGCATTAGTTTTTCCGGCTCAACCGGAACGACGGATTGTTCAACGAGTTGATCGGGCGCAGCGGGCCGCAGCATTGGGTTTTTTATCTCCTCAGGAAGCTTGCGGGACTTTTGATCGTCTATTAGTTCGCCAAGAGAAATTTTTCCGTCGACCGGCTTGCCGAGGCGGCAGGCAATCGTGCGCGCACGCAGAACCTGAATGCGCGTTGTCAGGATTGCGAGCCGTGTTGCCGGATCCGATGTGTCATGCATCATGTCAGAAAGTACCGTAGCGGCGGTTATCGCGGGGGTGTCCGAGAGAAAGTTGAGTAGGCGGGCGGCTATCGCATTGGATTGTCTTGAGAGAGTTTTGTCGCTGGGCGAGGGGCTGGTGGGTCGCACAGCGAAAGTTTTTTTCGACATTTTTGTCTCCATCAAGAGTTTGGCACTCATCTTGCAAATATCGGACCAGAAACGCAGGAACAAAGACGAAAATTATGAACGCAATCAGAGATCATATTTCCTTCCAGTCAGAAACGCTGTCATTACGCGACGCGCGTAATACGATGTTGGCCTCGAACATCGCGAACGCAGCGACGCCTGGATATAAAGCGCGTGATCTGGATTTTGATCGCGAAATGGCGGCGAAGATTGGTGACAGCCCTGTGCGCAAGGGCGATGCACGGCATGTGGATAATCTGGTTGGTGTAGGTGCTGACCGTGTTCAGTATCGCAAGCCTTTAAATCCTTCTTTGGATGGAAACACGGTCGA
>Ga0206127_1001955_pt1 | contig 21351 bp, 4 predicted proteins | sample Helgoland_Spring_6_FD_148646 | JGI IMG/M metagenome (GOLD analysis project Ga0206127, IMG submission 148646) | Pelagic subsurface seawater microbial communities from Kabeltonne, Helgoland, North Sea - Helgoland_Spring_Bloom_20160419_1 | ecosystem: Environmental > Aquatic > Marine > Epipelagic ...
TGGGCGTCACAACGGTAACCTTCAGTGTGACCGATAGCGATGGCGGCACGTCAACGGCGCAAGCCAGTATCACGGTTGTGGATACAACAAACCCAGTGGTAAGTTTTGGCGCGGAGACCAGCACCACTCTAAGCGGTGATGCGGCCGGAATTCCGATTGCCAACCTGGCAACCTATTTTGGAAACTTTTCAGCAGTGGATAGTGTTTCGGGAGTAGACGTTCAGATCACCAATAATGCCCCACTCGTCTTTGCAACTGAGTCGACGACGATCGTGACCCTGACCGCAACCGATGCCGCGGGGAACGCAGCCGCCATTGATGTGACCGTGAATGTTCGCGATACCGAAGCGCCGGCCTTTGCGGCCACGGGGCCTTTGACGATTGAAGCAGATTTAAAAGGTGGCCTCGCTTACTCAGAAAGTGAACTGCTGAGTGCGCTGGGGATTACTGACAATGTGGCAAGCGGCAATGCGCTCAGCGTGACGGTTTCGCCAGCGGTGGCTGGGTTATTGCCGGTTGGTACGATCAGTTACACGGTGACTGCGACCGATAGCGCGGCCACGCCGAACGCGACCACCAAAGCGGTTTCCGTAACGGTGACGGACACAACGGCGCCTGTGATAACAGGCTCAGATTTGTTAGGTGTTGAGGCAATATCGCCTGATGGGGTCGCGGCAAGCGAATCAGTGATTGTTGATTGGCTAGCTGGTTTGAGTGTGAGTGATGTGGTTGATGATGTGGTGGCCGTTACGAACGATGCTCCGAGCCTGTTTCCAGTAGGTGATACGACGGTGACGCTGACCGCCACCGATGCAGCCGGCAATAGTGCGCAAAAGACGCTCAAGGTTGAAGTCCTTGCGAATACGGTTAAGCCGATTGTAACGCCACCGGCAAACTTAACCCTTGAAGCAGATAGCCCTAATGGGGCGCTGAGCAGCGGTTCTGAAGGCTCGAAAGTGCCGGGCTTTCTCGCTTCTGGTTCCGCGACAGACGATTTAGAAGGCACTGTGACAGTCTCATCGAGCTTTGTGGATGACGCGGGCAACGCCATCACGTTGGATACGATGCCACTGGGCGCAAGTAGGGCGCGTTTTAGCGCGGTGGATGCCTTCGGCAATGAAGGCGAGGCCTTTGCCACTGTGACGGTTGTGGATACAACTAAGCCGGTCATCACTGGGCCGGATCTTAATGAGCTGACAATTGCAGCTGTCGATGCTTCTGGCGCCCCTGCGAGTACGCTAACGGCTGAATTTTTATCAGATTATACAGCAAGCGACGTGGTGGATACCGCGGTGACGCTCACGAACAACGCGCCGAGTCAATTTGCACTAGGCGATACCACCGTAACGCTGACCGCGACAGATGATGCAGGTAATGTAGCAACGTTGACAGCAACAATTAAGGTTACCGACCAAACGGCCCCAAACCTCGCGGCCACTGCAATTGATTCCGAAGCCACAAGCGCTGCCGGTGCAGTGGTGACCGAAACCGCGATTCTGGCGGCGATAACGTCGAGTGATAATGTCGATCAGGTGGTTTTCCCGCAACTTGTTAATGCATTACCAACCAGTTTTGCGTTGGGTTCAACCGATGTTCAAGTGCAAGGCGAGGATAACGCCGGCAACAGTACGACGATCACGGCGGTTGTGACGATCGTTGATACCACTAAACCGGTGATCACGGGTGAGGCACTGCAGCTGCTCGCTGAAACGCCTAGTTCGGTCATTCTCTCAAGTGATCCTGTGATCATGGCCTGGTCAGATACCATTGCGGCTAGTGATATCGTTGATGGCGCGGTGACCGTGACCTACCAATTGCCGGCTTCCTTCGCCGTCGGTACGCAAGATATTGTGTTCACAGCCACCGATGCGGCAGGAAATACGGCGCAAGCGACCTTCTCCGTGGTTGTACTGTCTGATTTGGTCGCCCCGGAACTGCTCGCGCCGGAAAACGTAACGGTTGAAGCGGCCGGTCCCACCGGGGTCACGGCCGAGGATACTGCGGCAAGTGAGATTACAGCGTTCTTAGCCAGCGCGGTTGCGACTGATGATATTGATGGCGAGATCTCGGGGTCTATTACCAACGATGCTGTGTTCCCCTTCAAGCTGGGCGCAACCACCGTCACCTTCTCTGTGGCGGATACTTATGGCAACAGCGATTCTGATACGGCAACGGTCACGGTTGTGGATACGACCAAGCCGGTCATCACTGGGCCGGTTCTTAATGCCCTGACAATTGCGGCTGTCGATGCCGCCGGCTCACCGGCGAACTCGCTAACTGCCGAGTTTTTAGGGTCGTATACCGCGACTGATTTAGTGGATACCGCGGTAGCGCTTACCAATAATGCGCCGAGCCAATTCCCGCTTGGCGACACTACGGTGACGCTAACAGCGACGGATGATGCGGGCAACACAGCGACTTTGGCGACGACTGTGACGGTTACCGACCAATTCGGCCCTAGCCTGACTACGTCTGCCGTGGTAATTGAGGCGACGAGTGGCGCCGGCGCCAGCGTTTCAGAATCACAAATATTGAGTGCCGCCGTTGCGAACGATGCGGTCGATGGCGTTCTGAGCGTGGGGCTGGCTCAAACGCTTCCCGCGAGTTTTGCGTTGGGAACTACGTTAGTTCTGGTAAGCGCAACAGATGCAGTGGGTAACGCCACCAGCGAATCGGTATCAGTGAGCATCGTTGATACCACCGCACCTATTATTTCGGGGGCGGATCTCGCAATTCAGCTGGCGACTCCGGATGAAGTGATTGTCAGTAGCGATGCACGCATCGCCGCATGGGTTACTAGTGTGGTTGCAAATGACATTGTAGATGGTGTTATAACACCCGTTGTGAGCCTCCCCGCTGAGTTTAAACTCGGTGAGGTAGCCGTGACATTTAGCGCCGTCGATCTTGCAGGCAACACGGCGACAAACTTAGCCTTAACAATTACGTTACTACCCGATTCCGTTGAGCCGGTTGTGACGCCGCCTGCAGCAATTACGATTGAGGCCGCTGGTCCAGCCGGAGTCGGTTTAGCCGATGAGGCAGCGGCTGAGATTACCGTATTCTTAGCGGCCGTGGAGGCGTCAGATGATGTCGATGGAGATGTCTCCGCATCGGTCACGAACAACGCAAGCTATCCGTTCGCTTTGGGGACCACGTCGGTAACCTTTGAAGTAGCCGATATCTATGGTAACGCCGCGTCGGCAACCGCGTCGGTCACTGTGGTTGATACGACCGGTCCCGTGATCTCCGGCAATCTTACTGGGGTCTTTCCGGCTGACACGAGCGCTGGTGCAGCTTCAGCAAGAGCCGACATTGCGGGCTTTGCTGAAGCCTTGGTGGCGATCGATGCCGTAGATGGCGCCGTTGGGCTCAGCGTCACGTTGCCTGAGACTTTTGCGCTGGGCGAGACCGACATCACGGCCTCTGCTGTGGATGCAACGGGTAACCAATCCATTGTAACGCTTACGTTCTCGGTTACCGATCAGGCTGCGCCAACGTTGACCACAACCGGGTTATCCGTCGAAGCCACCAGCAGTGACGGCGCTGCGGTGACGGAAGCGGTCATCCTGGCGCAAGTGGTTGCAACCGATAATGTTGATCAGGTGGTGTTGCCAGCGTTGGGTGCAGAATTACCCGCTAACTTCGCCCTTGGGATCACACAGTTCCCAATTGCTGCCACGGACCAAAGTGGCAACGAGGCGGGCGCAGCGGTTGCGATCGAGGTTGTCGATACCACACCACCTGTGATCACAGGGGATGATCTAGGGATTCCGTCAACTGATCCGAATGTCTTGATCGAATCGGGCGATGCACAAATCCAAGATTGGCTCGATACGATTACAGCAACGGATATTGTGGATGGCAGCGTGACGTTAACCTTTGAACTTCCAGAATCCTTTGGCACCGGTACAACCGAAGTCACATTTTCAACCGTCGATGCTGCGGGTAATGAAGCCACAGCAGTATTTGCGGTTTCGCTTGCTGAAGACGAGGTGCCGCCAGTCTTGACGCCACCAACACCGATAACCATCGAGGCAGGCAGTTCAGTCGGCGTTGCCAATACTGATGATGCGGCCGCGGACGTGTTGGCATTTTTGGCTGCGGGCCTTGCAGATGACAACTTTGAAGGTGATATTTCAGGTCAGATAACGAACGATCTGAGCTTCCCTGTGGGCTTAGGTGAAACGACTGTAACATTTGAGATCTCAGACCGATTTGGCAACTCAGACAGTGGCACGTCGACGGTGACCGTGGTCGACACCACGCCGCCAAAGATTGGTGAGGTGCGATCGGGGACCTTCTCGGCAGCTGATGCATCAGGATTACCTGCAAGTGATCAGACTGTGCAGGATTTTGTAGCGAGCCTGGTTGCGCAGGATGCTGTAGATGGTGAACTCGCGGTGGGTTTAGACTTGCCAGAGCAATTGCCAATTGGTATCACGAAAGTAGTGGGTCGCGCGGTGGATGCCAACGGCAACAACGGAGCTGCTAGCTTCTTGTTGATCGTTTCGGATCAGACGGGTCCAGAGATCACGACGGTGCCGTTAATCGTTGAGGCGCAATCGAGTGCTGGCGCGCTGGTCTCGGACGCTGCGTTGCTGTCGGTTGCGTCCGCCTCAGACAATGTCGACCCCAATCCGATCCTTCTAGCCGCTGCAAGAGAGCAGTTGGTTTACCCTCTGGGAGAGTCGAGCGCTGTGATCTTGGCGACCGATTCGGCAAAGAACGAATCAACCGGGATTGTTTCGATACGGGTTCAAGATACGACGCCACCCGTGTTCGTTAATGCGGTGAACCTCGGGATTCAGTTGCTTCAAGAAGGGCAAGTGGCCAGTAGCTCGGCGGAAGTCCAGGATTGGCTCGCATCGGTCTCAGCGGTTGATGCAGTCGATGGTGAGCGCGCCGTAACGTCCTCTGGCGTACCCGAAACCTTTGAGATGGGCAAAACCGTTGTTGCGTTTTCGACAACGGATGCCACGGGCAACGCAGCGTCGATTGAGTTGACAGTGAGTTTGTTCCTTGGGCCGAAAATCAGTGTGCCGCAAGATATTACGGTTGTTTCTTTTGATGGCAATGGAGTCGGCGCAGAAAACGCCAGAATTCAAAGTTATTTTGCGGGCGTATCTGCTGTAGATACTGCAGGGGTTGTGGTTGAGGTGACCAACGATGCACCGAGTAGTTTCGATGTTGGCGCAACAGTGATTACTTTTACAGCAACTGATGCAGGTAATGTCACGACTACCGAGACCGGTATTATTCAGGTGATCACTGCGAGTGCCGACTCGGACCTTGATGGTGATGGCATGGACGATCTGTTTGAAGCAACCTTTGGGTTAGACCCGAATAGCGCAGGGGACAAAGACCTTGACGCCGATGGTGATGGTTTGACGAACATCGAAGAATATACCCTGGGCAAAGACCCTCAAGTGGATGATGTGCCGCCAGAGCTGACGGCGCCTGATGATGTCGTGGTGAACTCAACCGGTTATAAGACGAAGGTCAATTTAGGGTCCGCGCTGGCATCCGATGTCAAAGATGGTGAGCTCGAAGCGGTGCCGAGTGATGCCGGTCCGTTCCTTGCGGGCGCGCACCTCGTGATTTGGACCGCCACGGATGGTGCTGGGAACATGACCATCGACGAGCAGTTTGTGTCGGTTAATCCCCGAGTTTCGACAACCAAGGAACAGCGTAGCGCAGAGGGTGAAACCGTTGAGTTGGAAGTCGTGTTGAATGGCCGTGCCGCGGTTTACCCGCTTGAAGTGCCGTTCACACTAAGCGGGACGGCTGAGCTCGGTGCTGACTACACGTTAGATCAGGAGGTTGTCACCATTTCAGAGGATGGTGATGGTCGTGTTGGGCGCTTGATCTTTTCAATTCTGTCAGATGACGAGGATAGCGAAGGTAATGAAACGATCTTGGTTACGTTGCAAGCGCCCGCCAGTGGTGCGGTGTTGGGCTCCGGTAATATAGCGGAAATTAATATTGTCGAAGAGCAGGTGCCACCGGCGTTGGGTTTAAAGGCCTCGCAAGGCGAAACGCAAGGTAGAACAGTCGCACAGTCTGGCGGGCGCGTTGTAGTCGATCTCAGTATTACTGATCCAAACGGGATGCATACGATTGATTGGAGTGAGAGCGATAACAATCTGGTATCGCTCGCGCCGGCCGATGCCAATACGTTTGAGTTTAATCCGAGCAACCTAACGCCCGGAAACTACAAGATCTTCGCTCGCGTTACGGATAGTGGCATTACTGATCAGGATTTCAGAGTCAGCCTTGTCGTATCGGTTAAAGAGGTGGAAGTGATTGAGACCGACTCTGATAATGATGGCATTCCCGATAGCCAAGACACTTCAACAGATGACAACGTTTTAGCAGTGGACGCAAATTCATCTCAGGCGGCTGTTACGGCGGATGAGGGCGTGAAACTTGTGATTGGTAGTGCAGCGTCCAGTCAAGGAACCGCTGGGGTTGCGGTAGATGAGTCGACGATTGCATCTTCTGGGGAAGATGGTGGTGATGCGCCAACCAACGGCAATGATGAGGACTTTGATTACGAACAAGGTATTTATGACTTTGAAGTAACGGAGCTACCGATCCCTGGCCAGAGCGTCAACATCGTGATTCCTGTTGGCGGGCCGATTCCGGCGGATGCTGTGTACCGAAAGTACACTGAAGCCACGGGCTGGATTGACTTCATAGTAGATGACAATAATGCGGTTGCTAGTGCGCTAGGTGACGATGGAGCTTGCCCTGATGCAGGTGACGCCAGTGAGGAGGGGTACACGCAAGGCTTGACAGCCGGGCATACTTGCTTGCAATTAACCTTGGAGGATGGTGGGCCGAATGACGCCGACGGTGAGATCAACGGGATTATTGATGATCCAGGTGGTATTGCGACGGTTGCGCCGGTTCAGGTCGTGGAGATCAATGCCGAGGGTTACAGCAATCGCAAGAGCGTCGGCGGTGGTGGGTGTTCGGTTTCGACTGGATCCAGTGATTATGGGCTGGTGCTCTTGTTGCTCCTGGGTGGCTTGATGTTCGTTAGACGTCGTCCAAGAACGCGAAGTTAGAACGCGATAGTGGTGGTGACCGAGAAGCGATTAGATCTTTTTGGTTACCAATTGCTCGAAGACCGATTTCTCTAATAATAGCTGGGACAAATTGATAGCAGAGAGCGTTGGAATGTTCAAAAATAGTTTGATACTGACGGGCGCTCTGCTGCTGTTTTGTGCGGGCTACTGGTTTGGTGACGCGTCAACGGTGCCTGAAAAAATTACAGCGCGCGAAACGACAGCCGACAATTCGGGCGGTAACCCGGCACCTTTGACGCGGCCTGAGGCAAGGCTGTCGATGAGACCACAAGCGCCTGAGGTCCAATCGCTGACCTCGAACCAAATGGCGTTTCAGGACGGGCAAGCGCTCTGGTCTTTTACACAAGCGATGAGCTCGACGGATCGAGATCGGGCAGTGCCCGTGCAACTCAGCGCGCAGCTAACTGCTTTGGCTGAAGGCCAGCGATGGCAATTGGATTTTGGCGCAGGTGGCACTGCCGTTTTTACAGTGCGGCGGTTTGAAAAAAGAGAACAAAGGCAGATTGCTCAGGGGACTTTATCGCCAGGGCGCTCTGATCGGGGACCGCCCGTGACGGGGTTTGGCTCTATCTCTGTCTCGCCGCAATCGGTTTCCGGTCATTTTACGACGAACCTCGGCCGTTTTAATGTCTCGGGCAGTGCAGGGCGAGCAATGTTGGTGAGGGTAAATCAGGGCTTGCCATCTTCAGGTTCTGAATTTGGTGCTTTCCCAATGATTCCGAGCAGAGCCAATCAAATGAGCCGTACCGAGTTGTCTCGCTAGAGCTTGTTTGCATCGTAATGTGTCGGTATCAATAGTCTAATTTAATCAGCGTTGACTATTTTAGCCGAATCGTTCTTTTGCAAGAGCATTCAATTACAAGGCAAAATTATCGACCAGAGCGAGATTGGGGATTGAGTTGGCGGTTGAGAAAGAGGGGAGTGAGTTCATCGCATCCCTTAGAAACATTTTATGAGGCGAGAGGGTAGAGATTTGAGCCAGGGATCGATGGAAAGATTAGGATCCTAATGTCGGTTCCTAATTAATCAATCCCTGTTTGCTAAGTAAAGAACAACGAGCTCTAAATTACACAGTAGAGAATACAGGAAGTATAGAATCTTATGGTTAGCGTTATTGAGCTATTCGCTAAATAGGTAAGGCCCATTAGGAGAGGAGATAATATGAAGTCCTTCAAGATTGAAGAAGCCGGGCGCCACATTCGGCAGTTGTTGGTTTTATGCATGGGCCTGGGCGCTGCTTGTCAGCTCTTAGCGCAAGAATTGGTTCAACATATCCAAGTCGCGGATGAATCCGTAAGCTACATGGGTCACGACATTCTCATACCAGTTGTGCAGTCGTCGTCGGCTTCCGAAAACGGGATCACGGGTCTTGGATTACGACTGCACTACGATTCGACCGCCTTTGATCAGGTTTCGGTGGAAAATCTCCATCAACAAAACCTGCTCTCTATGGAGGATCAAGCGGACCGCACCGATGCTGATGGTGATCCAACAACAGACAGAATGATTGTGGTCGCCTGGATGGCGATATCAGGATCTGTTTGGGAAAGTGGGGCTGGGGATACCTTGTTCGAGCTTCGCGGCACGGTGCTTGCGCCGTCGCGAATTAATTTCTCGTCGGTAGGTACCGCCGCGGGATACGCGTTTTCAGCTGACTCGTTCGAGGTAACGCCTTAGTGTTACGTTACGATGAATTTTGACCGGGTCTGCGTAACGACGAGCGACCGACGAGTCACAAAATAATAAAAGGTTGAGGTCTCGAGATGCGTAAAATGTGGAGCAAGTTGTTAGGGCTTGGATTATTTCTTTCAGTTGCTGCAGCGGCATCGGCTAATACGCAATCGATCATACTTAAAACGTCCGATGGAAAGCCCACGGGTTCTTTATTAGAGCTCTCAGGCGAAAAAATCGATGTTTGGTATCAACCGTCCCCGGAACAAGGTACGACGGGCGTCGGTTTCGGTATTTTTTTTGATAGCGCCGTGGTGTCCTTAACATGGGAGACAAAATATCTTCCTAATTTTATTCAGAGCTCCGTGAACGTTGACACGAATGATGAAGATGGCTCGGCCGAAACAAACCAGAAGTTGTTAGTAGCTTATGCCGCTGTTTCAGAATCATTCGATTCTGGCCAAAGTTGGCCGTTGCTACTGGGTCAACTTGAGATAGGCGCTCTTGATGCTTCCTCGACGGGCCAAACGATCATTACAGCGATTGTGACGGCCACTGCAGAGGGTTTTTCGGCGGGTGAAAGGGCGAGTTTCCTGCTGGAACTTTCCGATGCGGACCAGGATGGGATGTCTGACGCGTTTGAAGTGACAAACGGGTTTGACCCCCTTTCCCCTTTCGACGCCTGGCAGGACGCAGACCGCGATGGCGTCTTGAACAAAGACGAGTTTGCGCAAGCAACCGACCCTAATAGTGCAAGTGGTGCGGCGCAAGTGGTCTACACCTTGGAGCCAGTGAAGGCAGTGTATAACACGACCGCCTCGATACCACTGTATTACACCGTGACCGATGGCAACCAGGCGCTAAGCGGCCTAGGGCTGAACATTCACTACAACAGTAATCTGATTTCATCGATCGAGGCTGATTACCTGGCGCTGAATTTCCTGGCCACCAGTGATGATGAGGATGTTGATGATCTTGATGGCGATCCTGAAACCGATCGAATGATCAAGTTGGCGTGGACTTCATTTACTGGAGGCTGGCCTGGGGCGCTCGATATTGAGCTCGTAACGCTTGCAGTAACCTTTACGGACTTGCGGCCAGAGGTTGAAGGCTGGGATGTGCCGATTCGGTTTAGCAGTAGTTCGTCAGCCGTGGGGTACGCGCTGAGCGCAGGATCGGTCTATCGAGTCTTTGGCTTATTGGTCGACACGGATGGCGATGGCTTACTCGATGAGTGCGATGCAGACTGCTTGGCTGCAGGCAATGAAGAAGACTTTGACGACGACGGCGACGGTTTGCTGGATGTCGACGAGCTTGCCAATGGCACGAACCCAACCCTGGCCGACAGTGATGCCGACGGGGTCGATGATCCGGTTGACCCTTATCCGACGGATGCGACTTACAACTCGATGAAAATCGAGGATGCCTTGGCGTTCATTGTTGATGGTAACTTAAGGGCTTGTATCGAGAACCCGGATGCCTTGGCTTCAAATTATGGGTCTGCTAGCGGGGTGCAGGTCTCTGAAATCGAGTCGATTCACTGTAACCCGGTGATTACAACGCTTGCAGGTTTAGAGTACTTCACGTCGCTTAGGAGTCTTGCGATTGATAACGTCGTTTTAGACGATCTGTCAAACATTAGATTCGTCGATGACTTTTCTGCCAATTTGTTTTCGGATTTATCCCCCTTAGCCGAGTTAACTCGCCTTGAATCTTTGAGTTTGTACAACGCGCAAATAACGGACGTCGCGCCACTGTCTAACTTAACCTCCCTGACGAGCTTGAATTTGTCGCTGGATCGAGAGGCGGCGAACCTGGCGCGTATCGCTAACATTGATGCGCTATCGGGTTTAGTGAACCTGCAAACCCTACAGCTGAATCATCAATCGGTCTCGGATATCTCGGCATTAGCGGACATGGCGGGATTGGGTGACCTGCAGTTATGGGACAACAATGTAAGTGATTTATCCGTCCTCTCACCTGATGCGCCGCTACAGATACTTTATGTAGCAGGGAACCCTATCACGAACTACACCGGTGCAATCCGAGACTTTATGATTATCTTGGTTGCAAGTTTAGCGACGGATGCGGACAGGGCCTTTGTGGACTCGGTCTCGCCATTCGTTTTGCTCATCGATGGATTTGGAAGCTACCCGGATCTAACCTTTTTGAGGGAGAAAGTAGTCGACATTTTCTATTGCGTCTATTGTGAGTTAGAAGACCGGGACAATTTGGCAGACCTTGTCTCGGTCGTCAGTGAGAATACATCGATTGCTAACTTAGGACTTAATGATAATCAGCTTCGTGATGTGAGCTTGCTCGAAGCGGTTTCGTTGCAGGAGGTTTCTGCCTTGGTTGGTGTCGCTAGATCGCTGGACCTAAGTTTTAACGCCTTGACCAGCCTTGAGCCCCTAAAAAACATAGAGGGATTGACGTCGATTCAAACCGATGGCAACCCGTTGTTGTGCAGTTATCTTGAGACATTCACGCAGCAAAGTGGGGTTTCGGTCTCGCAGTTCGATTGTTTAAGCGACGACGGCGATGACGATGGTGATGGGGTTGCGAACATTAATGATGCACGGCCGCTGGATGCGAGCGAGACCAATGATGCCGACGGTGATTTTTATGGCGACAATGAAGATTTGGATGATGATAACGATGGGGTGGCTGATACGGCGGATGCCTACCCGCTAGATGCACGGTATCAAAGTGACATGGATGGAGATGGGCTGCCAGATCAATGGGAAACCCTAGTTGGTTTAGATCCTGAGGATGCCAGTGATGCAGTTTCAGACCCAGATCAGGACGGTTTCAATAGCACCGAAGAGTTTTTTGCGGGCACGGATCCGTTGGTCTCGCAGGGCCCGGCGCAATTGGTTTATGGGCAATCAACGATTTTGATCCCAGGGATCGAGCGCAGACTCGATGTTTACTATGATGTGTCCGATGGCGATGTTGCGCTATCAGGGCTGGGCCTGCGGGTTCACTTTAACAGTGCGCACATTACGAGCATTCTCTTTGACGATACGCTGCAGACGAATATCCTGACGGAGTCTTCCGTCGCAGAGATAGATTTTGACGATTCGGACAATGATCCCGCCACCGATCAATATATCAATGTTGCCTGGGTTGCCTTTTCTGGCGGATGGCCCGGCGAGCGTGAATTGAAATTGACGACGCTTAAGATCACAGCGTCCGACGACGCGCTCCTTGCGGGTGAGACAACGATTGGGTTCTCCGCAACCGATTCAGCCGCAACACACCGGTTTATTAGTAAGCCAATAACCTCAAGAGTGCTAGCTGGGTCACTTGATATCGATGGCGATGGCGAGGTTCGCGCTTTAGTGGATGGTTTGATGATCATGCGTCATTTGTTTCGGTTCACGGGTGATTTATTGATCTCGGGTGCCTTAACCGCAGAATCGGTGGTTCGCGATCCTGCTGAAATTCGGTCTAGGATCTTGGCGCTCGAACAGGTTCTCGATGTGGATTTAGATGGTGATGTTAGGGCGCTAACCGATGGCTTGATGATTATGCGACGGCTCTTCAGGTTTTCGGGTGAGCGGGTAGTAGAGGGTGCACTAGATCTAAATAGTGCGCCGCAAAGAACGGACCCGCAAGAGATTACCGACTATATCGACGCCATTGCTCAGTGATGGGGTATGAAGTTCGCGGTATGAAGTCCGAGCTATGCGCGAGCGCATCACTTACCGCGCGGCCAATTTAGGGCCGATCGATAAGTGCCGTGAGCCTGAGTCCGTATAAAAAGCAAAGTATTAACCTAGCGGTGAATGGTTTGTGACGATTTTCACACAAGCGTGCTCGGTCATAGCGTCGGGCGCTGGCCAAGGCGGACCATTTAGATTTCGTCTGATAGCGATTGAAGGAACCTAGTGATCCGCTTAGAGCAATGTTAAAAATCATGTCTGGTTTCCTGAGGCTGTTTTTTTAAATCCTTAGATCACAGAGATGTTTTTTATGGGAAATGATATTGCTTGATGGCGACTGTTTTGTGCCGACAAAACACCCACACCCACACCCACACCCGCCGAAACACCCCCACCCATACCTCGCAACTCGGGCCGAGAACTCAGGTTATAAAGCCCTCTTTTTTGAAGAGCCATTTCTAGAAATTTGTGCCGTGCATTGGTACTATTCAAGCTAAGTCGAAACAGGATGTTCGCCATGGTTACGAAATCTCGTATCTATATAATCTTTATGGTTCTGGTGTTTGGTGGCGGTTTTGCCTTCCAAATCCTGACAAACGACCAGTCAGAACAGCCTCAAACGTTCGAAGAGCAGGTTGTCCAACAAACCAGTACAAATGAGCGAGCGTCGAGGGCTGAACAGACGAGTCGATTGCCCGTCAGCAACGCGCAATTACCCAGCGTTCAGAGGGTAAGTAGGACCGCTGCGTTAGCAAACATGAAAGACCCTGATTGGCTAGGGGCTACGATCGCGCCGGTTGCAACAGGCTCGAGCGAGCCCGTCCTGCTATCCAGTGCGGAAGCTGGTCAGCGGTTGGCGGCAGCCTATCAAAACGGCCAGCGGCGTCTGACGGTTGCGTTACCTTTCGAAGAAAACTTGGCGCTGATCGCGGACCTGAAGGCGCGCGATCCATTTGCAGAATCTTCGCAGATCTTTATTGATGGCCAACTGGTTAATGCGGGCGCAGAGCAAGCGCGTTTTTATACGGGCACTATTGATGGGGATGCCTCGGCCAGCGCTTCCTTGCAATTAGAGTCTGAAGGTCAGTTGTCTGGATTTGTCTCGGTTTCGGGAGAAAACTACCGAATTAAGTTTGAGGACAATGTCTTTTCCAAGCAGCTTGTCGAGCGCACGCTTAGGGAGGATTTAATCACGCAGCTGAAAGATAATGATGCAATTGCAATACCAACTCGACGAGCCCCAGTGCCGGCTGCATTGAATAGGGGTGGTGGAAAGGATAATGCCTCCGACGCCGTTGCAACCCCTGAGAGAATAGCGACAACGGCGCCACACCAACAAAGCAAAAGCCTAGCGCCGGGCGCTGATAAACCGACGGCCGCTGCGCTGCCGGGCGAGATTGAAATTTTTGATAAGACGTCCGTCGCGATTACGCAAGTCGAGGGTTGGTCTGATCTATTTGTTATCGAGGTGCCTGAGGGGCAGGCGGTACTCTCGCTCATGGCGCAGTCCGGTGGCTGGGTGAACTTTTACGTGTCGACGACGGTTGACCCGTCAACGGGTGAGTCAGAGTATTGTGGAGAAGGGTTTGAGCAGTGTGTAATTCCATCCCCCCCGGCTGGGCGGTTCTATATTCGAGCAGCGATTGGGGGCGTGGAAGGTTCACTTGAAATTGTTGCCGGATACGCAATGCCGTTGACCGAAAATGAGCGAATTCGCGTGAAGTTGACCATCGATTCCGATGGTTCGTTTTTTAGCTTATTTAATGAGGACAGCACTCAGGCGCAGAATTACATTGGTCAGCTCTTTAACTACATCGCGCCAATTTGGGACAGTGAATTAAAGGCGGACTTGGTCGTGGGAGATGTGTATTTGCATAGCACCAACGAGCCTGAGGTCGTCGGTTTAGAAACGGTAACGACGCATTTTGAACAGGCGCATGGTGACTTAAATCAAGCTAATGTTCATTTTCTGACGGCATCATCTCGGTATTCTGGCGGGGTCGCATACATCGACACCCTCTGTGATCAGGCATACGGGTTTGGAATCAGCGGCATCGACGGTTCGGCCCCGAATCTAGGGGAATCGCTGACTTGGGATCCCAATGTTGTGGCGCATGAATTGGGCCACAGTGTCGGCTCGCCTCACACGCATGATTATCAAGGTATAGCGGACAATCCAGACCCAATCGATCAATGTACATCGGGTTCGACCGCTGAATTTTTACCTGGGGAGGATAGCTTAACCGGTGGCGCGCTAGGAGGTGGTACCGGGACGATTATGAGTTATTGCGATTTGATTTTTGAAGGTAACGAAGGCGGCATCACAAATTTGTCGTTTAAGTACGGTGATAACCACGGCTATGGCGTCGCCCCTGAACGCGCGCCTGCATTAATGCGAAACCGTCTACTTGAGGTCGCCTCAGCCAAAAGCGCTTGCATGCCCATTATTCAGTTGCAACCTGACTTGCCAGATTTCGATAACGATGGGTTGCCAGACGAAACAGATCTTGATGATGACAATGATGGCGTGTCTGACGCGCAAGACTTTGCCCCGCTGGATTCGACTGAAGCCTATGATTTTGATGAAGATGGTCTCGGAGACAACGCAGACCCCGATGATGATAACGACAATATTTTAGACGTTGACGATATTTTGCCCTTCAGGTCAAGCGCCGACATTCAACCGCTTGCAATCAATGAAGGCGACCTACCTGAATCGTTAATTAGTTATGTTCCATCCGCGGGTCTAGTCGATCTGATTGATATTGCAACAGGTTACGGTACGCCAGAGTTGCGGTTTTTGCCTGGTGGTGTCTATGAGAGCGTGTTTTTTGAAAAGAGTACCGGCAGTTGGACCTTGGCGGATAATGTCCTTGAAGTAGATGTGTTGGCGCAAGACTATTATCAGTATTTGATACTTAGGGAGTCGGGTTTTAGTAATCTTAATCAAGTAGCCCTGCCGACTGATGAGGCGGGGAATGACATCGCTGAGGAGTACCTATTTTCAACACGCGAACAAAGTCGTTTAGTCTTGATCGAGCGATCAGAAACGCAGTTAGTATTTGTAATGCAGAAGACGGTTCTGCGATATTTACTCAGCCGACCCGAATTGTTGATTGATCCTGAATTACCAGTAGAACGGTTTACAGTGAGCGACACAGATCGATACTATTTTAAGATCAAAGGCGCTGGACTCGTGCCCTTTGAGACCTCCGAAATTGTTGATTCGATCTGGGCAATTGGAAGCGTCAATCGATTAGCCAGTAACACCGATTTCTGTACTGCGAATAACCCCGGGTATGGTTGTGGTGATCTCGTTTTCTTCGACGCCTCTGGAATCTTTGCGGTTCAAGGGCAGAACCGTACTGGCACTTGGCAGATCGATGAGCGTGGGCAATTGACTATGCTGCAGAACGAGACAGGGGATACGAAAACGGTTATTGGCCGTTACAGCCGTTTCCAGATTGACTCCGATGATGGGGGCATGCTCAACACGGTCCACCTGCACAGCCAACAAGGCGATGCGGAGGTAAGCGGCATGGAGCTTATGGTGCTTGCAGTTGCAGATTCTACCGCGATCAATTCAATGCTCGATCAAAATCTAACATCTTCGTTTACCCTGACACAGCCACAATACCCAAGGCTAGAGAATGGCGATGTGGTTGATGGTTTGTTTGGCTTTAATCTGCGATCAGATGGTACGGGCATTAACTATCTGACGGGTAGTAATTTCCCGGAAGGTTTATATATTCGCCCCGAATTCAACTGGTATGGCGATGATGGTTTAGCCGCAATCGTGTTGCCGCAATGTTATTACACCTTAGCCGAGGCCACGGGCGACGAAAATCGGCAAGGTTGTTACTATGAAAACAGGCGAACTTGGCAAGTCCTAGCGGCCACGCCCACAGAGCTGTATGTTCTCGAAGGTCTCCAGTTTGGCTACGATAATGATTTAGATGGTGAGATGGATACGTTTGATCCGCCGAACTATAGGCCTAATTTTTATCAAGTCGATGATATCAATCTTGATGATCTAGATGGCGATGGTTTTGCTAATTGGGAGGATGAATTCGTTTTTGATCCTAAAGAATGGCGGGATCTAGATGGTGATGGGGTGGCTGATGGTGCTGATGATGACCGAGATGGCGACGGAATCGAAAATGGGTTTGATGCCTACCCTGACGCATCGCTGGGTGATCTGAATGATACCGATGGGGATGGGGCGCCTGATAATCTGCCAGAACGGATTTCTCCTTTGGTTGGAGACTGGGTCTTGGCTGGTGAGGGGTCTTTCCGAGTCGGTCCTGCACCACTTGATGGAGGCTGGTTTAGTGCGGGCCCGGACGTTATTGCTGAACGCGGGTGTTTGATGGATGACGTGTTCGCTTTCGGGGCCGACGGCACGTTTACGAACGTGCAAGACAGTTCTACCTGGCTTGAAGGATGGCAGAACGGCGGCGCTGAAGAGGGTTGCGGTACACCTGTGGCACCTCACGACGGCGGCGGCAGTGCGACTTATACCTATGATGCAGATACCGGCATGCTGACAATTGACGGATTTGGCGGCCACCTTGGTTTACCTAAAGCCGTAAACGAAGGCGAGCTGGGTAATGACGTGTCAATACCTGACTCAGTTACCTATCAAGTTGATTATTTAGACGTCACCGAAGGTCGCATGACGGTTTATATTGAATCTGGTCTCGGCGTGTTCTGGACCTTCGACTTGATGCGAGTCTCTGGTGACTCCCCGCAGAACTTTGGCGAGGGAATGCTTTCAGACGCTTTTGTAACCGACCCCAATGCCTCCCTAGATACCGATGGTGATGGTATGCCGGATAACTGGAATCCAGGTTATGACGGGACTGGTTCCGATTTGATACTCGATGACGATGACGATGGCGATGGCGTTTTAGATGTTGATGATGCGCTGCCTCAAGATCCAAATGAGCAGTTAGATACTGATCGCGACGGTATCGGCAACAATGCTGACGATGATGATGACGGCGATGGCTATCACGATCAAACTGAAGCGAATTTTGCAACTGATCCGCTCAACGTAATGAACTACCCCTACAGCGGTGGCCGCGTTGGCTTGGCCGTGCTATCGGACTACTCCGATCGCAATCGCGCTTTTTATGAGGTTGTGGTCAAACGCCACCTCAGTGGTCAGGGCGAGGTGTCGATTGATTATCGAACATCCGACGGCGGGGCGGCGGTGGCTGGTGAGCATTTTGAGATGGTCTCGGGCACATTGACCTGGGCTGATGGTGATCAAGTGCCGAAGGTCATCCAAGTACCGCTCCTTGGCGGGCCAGGAGGAACGCGCGCGCAATATGACTTCGGCGTGGTGCTCGATAACCTTCAAGGCAATGCGATGTACGATGCCACAATGGGGCGGGTTGTGTTGGACGATACTGTCATTGACCCTAATTGGTCAGGAAATATCCTTCCTGCTTACAGAACGGTCGCGGCCGAGGGCGAACTGCACGAGGTTCGCTTTGAGCGAACCGGTGGAAGCAAGGGCGCGCTGACAGCGACCATCGGCTATCGAGAGGATTATTGGGGCGAGAACCCCTATATTGACAGCTCTTTTTCGACCACCATCAGCTGGGCTGATGGTGAGGTGGGGCCGAAGATCGTGACTGTGCCTGTTTCCTCAAACGAGAATTTTGAAGGTGGCAACCGGCGGTGGCCCCAGATCTATGCTGAGGTTTTAGATATTGAGTCTGAGGACGGTTTTGCGCAATGGTTTGGTCAACCCTGGGTCGGGTTAGGTGATTTTGGCCCGGGTGCGTTCTCTGTAATGGTCATCGATGACGAGGCGGGCACCGCTTCAGGGCAACAAGTCGCCTCTTTTGGGCAAGAAGACGTCCTCTACTTTAACAGTGGTTATTTTTACTCAATTGACTATGACGTCGATCCAACTTGGTGGGTGTATCGCCAGGGTGCTGATGAAGATCAGAGTGTGAAAACATTCACAGTGTCCGGATCAGCCGACAATCAAGAAATAGAGCTCATCTGGGAGGCTTATGACGTCTCTCCTCGAGCGGTCATGCCCACGCCTGATCGCCAGGATCCAGATTTTTGGTCTGTTGGCGCCCAAACTGAATTCGGGTTTGACGCCTATACTTTTAACCAGAGCCGATCGCGTTTCGTTGCTGATTTAACAGAAAACGACTCTGATGGAGATGGTGTTGTTGATCTTCTGGATTTTGATGCGGATAACGACGAGATTCCTAACCACCTTGATGGCGATGCCGATGGAGACGGGCTCAGCAACGCTGAGGAGATTCTTTATTACCGAGGGAACTGGCTCGACGCTGACTCTGACGATGACGGCGTGGGTGATGCTGAAGACCAGATGCCTTATGACGCCGATGAAATCTATGACTTTGATGGTGACGGCATTGGCGATAACGCCGATGACGATGATGACAACGATGGCACACCGGATGCGGTTGAGAATGATTCTGGTACAGACCCTTTCGATGCCGGTAGCTTCCCTGGTTCAGGCGGCCTCATCTCTGCGCGGTCTGAGGTAGTTGTCAATGTCGACCGTAATGATGGCCAAGGCCGCGTCATAGAGGTACGCGTCAATCGACTGCTCTCTGGCAACGGTGAGGTCTCTGTCGATTACACGGCAGTTGATGGGCCCGTTGCCTTCAGCGGTGAGCACTACGAAGGCATGGCCGGCACACTGGTCTGGGCCGACGGTGATATGAGCGAGAAGATCATCACGATTCCGGTTGTTGATCGCTACAGTGACCAAAACAGGGCCTTCAGTGTAGAGCTTAGCAATGCACAAGGCGGCGCTCAGCTTAAGGGCTGGCATGTCTCAGCGGTGATTGGTCTGGGTGACAGCCTCGAACAACCCGAGGGTTATCAGGGGCGCATAGAGACTGGTAGTTATAACGATCACTTTGCTGAGGGCGAAACGTTTGAGATTCCGGTTTCCAGGATTCGCGGTGGCTTAGGTGCTGTCTCTGTGGCCTACCAAGTTTTGGGTTGTGAAGGGTTCATCGATCCTGATAATAGCTCGCCGTTAACCGGAACCCTTGAGTGGGATGATGGTGATCAGTCCGATCAGTCCATTACATTGAGCTTCTTGGATGATGGGAACAGTAGTCCCGCCGCAGTGGCGTGTCAGGGATCACTGCAGCTGCTAGCGCCTGAGAACCTAATCGATAACAGGTTGGACGGGCTGCCGACTACGAGGGGTTTTGATGTCCTTGACAACGACTTCCCAGAGGGCGGCGTTGTCACCTGGGCGCAGCGCAATACCTTTGTCGAAGAAGGGGCCGGTTCGATCGAGCTGCGTCTCATTCGTGTTGGAGCGGGCTCTGAGTATCAGTCAGTCACGGTTGAAGATCCATCATGGATCTATAACGATAAGCAGCTCTACTCGGGCAATTGGCGGTACGCCCAACCCGGTCTGGATTATGTCAGCGTTGGCATGCAGGGCGGTTACACAGCTGACTGGCAGCCCTATGATCGGTCCCCGAGAGCGATTAGTCTGGCGCTAGCAAATGATCCATACCTGGGTCGCGACAAGCTGATAATGAATCAACTGACATTGCCATCGGGTGAAATTACCTATTTCTATGGCTATGTGTTGAATTATGAAAGACCGAATCTAGATCGTGATTCAGACGGAGACGGCATCATTGATGCGCTGGATATCGATTTGGATGGCGATGGTATTTGGAATGCTGCAGATACTGACCGTGATGGTGATGGCGTCGATAACGATCTGGATTCGCACCCGAGTGATCCTAACCAGAGCGTTGATACGGATGCCGATAGCGTGGGTGATAACCTTGATTGGGCCCCTGAAGATCCGCTTGAGCAATTTGACAGTGATAACGACGGCACCGGCAATTATGCTGATGCGGATGACGACAACGACGGTCAGAGCGATGTGGATGAATGGACCTGTGGTTCTGATCCGCTGGATGCGGGTTCTCTGAGTACAGATCTTGATAATGACGGCATCCCGAACTGTGTTGATCCGGACTTTAGGGACGATGATGGTGATGGCCTGCCCGATGAGTGGGAAGAAGCCAACGGTCTTGACCCAACGAACCCGGAAGATGCTTTCTTCGACCCTGATCAGGATGGGTACTTGAATTGGGAAGAATTCTTGTCTGGCAGTGATCCGCTTGTCTCGGAAAGCGCGGCGCAGGTGATCTACACTGATCGATCGGCAACGTTGATTCCAGGTCGCACGAGCGCCTTCACGGTGCGCTATACCACCACTGATGCGAATCCAAATCTCTCTGGGATGGGGGTTCGGGTGCACTTTAACGCAGCCTATGTGAGCGAGGTTCGCTTGGACAACGTGTTCCAAACGGGTCTGTTGGCGGTGGGTGAGGTTGAGGCGGATACCTTTGATTTGGATGGCGATATCGAGACTGACCAGTTCATCTTGGTTTCTTGGGCGAGCTTCAGCGGGCCGACTTGGCCGGGCGATCTGCCAACGGATCTGTTCGATGTGGTGATCACAACGACCGAGTCGGTCGCAGACCTTGATTTCTACCCAATCCGATTTAGTGTGAGTGGCACCTCGACAGGGTATAACTTGTCGGCCCCGAGTGTGTATAACCCGGTGGTGCTGGCGAGCCTAGATGTGGATGGCGATGGTCAGGCGACGGCCCTAACCGATGGCTTGATGGTGATCCGCCGGTTGTTTGGCTTCTCGGGTACAACCTTGATCAATGGCGCGCTATCAGGCACCGCGGTCTACACGAGTCCTGAGGATATTGCGGATCGGATAGATGCCTTTGGCGCGGGCTTTGATGTTGATGCAGATGGCAAGACGACGGCCCTGACTGATGGTTTGATGATCATCCGGCGTTTGTTTGGGTTCTCGGGATCGACGTTGGTGAATGGGGCTGTGTCGGGCAATGCGACGCGCACGGATC
>Ga0206127_1001956_pt1 | contig 21330 bp, 20 predicted proteins | sample Helgoland_Spring_6_FD_148646 | JGI IMG/M metagenome (GOLD analysis project Ga0206127, IMG submission 148646) | Pelagic subsurface seawater microbial communities from Kabeltonne, Helgoland, North Sea - Helgoland_Spring_Bloom_20160419_1 | ecosystem: Environmental > Aquatic > Marine > Epipelagic ...
TGTAAATTCTGGATCCAAAATAGTGCCAATGGCCAGTTGCCCTCGGAGCTCGTTGTGCAGGCGTTGGGCGTACTGTGTGAACTCGCTCATGGCGGAGACGACCCGCTCAGCCCAGGGCAGCATCGCAACCCCGTCGGGACTTAGGCGCATGCCCTGCGGTTCGCGCTCGAAGAGGACCATACCGAGCTCGCTTTGAAGCTGCTTGATTTGTAGACTAATCGCAGGTTGACTCAGGTGTACTTTCTCGCCTGCGCGGGAGATACTGCCCTCGCGTGCCACAGCCAAAAATATACGCAATCGCTGAATATCCATCACGCGATGATATAAGAAATTCAAATATATGAGATCGGTTTATTCAACTGGCATCGTTGGGCAAACCTATTTAAGATACAGCTGTGGAAATAAATTTCGCGGTATTTCATCTAGGTTTACGCACCAACCCAATTAATCGGACCCTTTAAGTCATGAGTAACTCAAATATCAAAACCATCCCCCATATTGTTAATGGTCAACCAACTACCGGGACATCAACCCGCCGACAAGACGTTACCAACCCCGCCACAGGGGCGGTCACCGGCTCAGTCTGTCTAGCGAACGCCAGTGATGTCGACCAAGCGGTTGCTGCGGCCAAGGCGGCGTTCCCCGCATGGTCGAACACGCCTCCTCTGCGACGGGCGCGTGTGATGTTCAAGTTCTTGGAGCTGTTGAACCAGCGCCAGGATGACTTTGCACGCATCATTACCGCCGAACACGGTAAGGTGTTCACGGATGCCCAGGGCGAGGTCACACGCGGCATTGAAATTGTTGAGTTTGCCTGCGGCATTCCCCAATTGTTGAAGGGTGACTACAGCGAGCAAGTCTCCACCGGCATCGATAACTGGACCATGCGTCAAAGCCTAGGTGTGGTGGCGGGTATCACGCCCTTTAACTTCCCTGTGATGGTGCCCATGTGGATGTACCCCGTCGCGATCGCGTGCGGCAATACCTTTGTGTTGAAGCCCAGCCCACTGGACCCCTCAGCCAGTTTGTTGATGGCGGAGCTGTTTAAAGAGGCCGGTTTACCGGACGGCGTGTTCAACGTGGTGCAAGGCGATAAGGAGTCAGTCGATGCGCTGATGGTCCACCCTGACGTGCAGGCTTTGAGCTTTGTGGGGTCGACGCCAATTGCGAACATCATTTACGAAACGGGCGCCCACCACGGCAAACGCGTGCAGGCTTTGGGCGGCGCGAAGAACCACATGGTTGTGATGCCCGACGCGGATATGGATAAAGTTGTTGACGCCCTCATGGGCGCGGCCTACGGGTCGGCTGGTGAGCGCTGTATGGCGATATCGGTGGCGGTGTTGGTTGGCGATGTGGGCGCCCGTTTGATGCCTAAATTGGCTGAGCGCGCACGCCAATTAAAAATTAAAAACGGCGTGGAAATGGATGCCGAAATGGGCCCCATCGTGACCGCCGCTGCCAAGCAACGCATCACGGGCTACATCGACGTGGGGGTTGCTGAGGGTGCGGACCTCTTGGTTGATGGACGTGACTTCAACGGCGCCGTAGCGGGGGCTGGCTGTGAGGATGGTTTCTGGTTGGGTGCGACTTTATTTGATAACGTAACCACCGAGATGCGCATTTATAAAGAGGAGATCTTTGGTCCCGTTTTGGCATGCGTGCACGTGGCCGGCTTTGCCGAAGCGGTGGAGATGATCAACGCACATGAATTCGGTAACGGCGTTGCGTGCTTCACCAGTGATGGCAACGTGGCGCGTGAATTTGCACGCCAGATCCAGGTCGGTATGGTGGGCATCAACGTGCCGATCCCCGTGCCCATGGCCTGGCAGGGTTTTGGTGGCTGGAAGCGCAGCTTGTTCGGCGACATGCATGCCTATGGCGAAGAGGGCGTGCGTTTTTACACCAAGCAAAAATCAGTGATGCAGCGCTGGCCCGCGAGTATCGACAAAGGTGCGGAATTTGCGATGCCAACGTCCAAGTAAATGACCGATTTCACCTCGAGTGAGGACTGGGTGACGGTCGCGCGCTACACCGACCCAACCCTCGCCTTGGTGATTCAGGGCTGTTTGCAGGCGGCTGGCGTGCCCGCCACGGTTGCCGACCAACATATGGTGCAAATGCATTCCTTGTTGGCCGGCGCGATTCCGGTAAGGGTGCAGGTGCCCGCAAGTTGGGAGCACCAAGCATTGCGTGTGTTAGCGGCATTTGAGCGGGGCGATTTCGCGTTGCCCGAGGACTATGGTGAGACGCTTGGTGAAAGCGATATTGGTAGCGGCGATGATGAGCCGCCTCAGGAGGCGATAGATGCAAGAGACCGATAGGTCTGCCGTTGCGGCAGAGAACCATTTTGACTACGTCGTTATCGGCGCGGGCACGGCGGGTTGTTTGCTGGCTAATCGCTTGAGTGCAGACCCCAGCAAGCGGGTGCTACTCATTGAGGCAGGCAAGGCAGACAACTACCATTGGATTCATATTCCTGTGGGGTACCTGTATTGCATTGGCAATCCGCGTACCGATTGGCTCTATGAGACGGAGCCCACCAAGGGGCTGAACGGGCGGACATTGCGCTACCCACGCGGCAAGGCCTTGGGTGGGTGCTCAAGCATCAACGGCATGATTTACATGCGGGGTCAAGCGCGTGACTATGACCAGTGGGCGGCCGCCACGGGTGAGGCCTCATGGGGCTGGACGCAGTGCTTGCCAGATTTTTTGGCTCACGAATCGCATTACTCACAAGACGATCAGCGTGGCGCAGAGGCCGCGAACTGGCACCGCGGGGGTGGTGAATGGCGCGTCGAGAAGCAGCGCCTACGTTGGGACGTTTTGGACGCCTTTTCCCTGGCGGCACAGCAAAGCGGTATTCCGGTGTCGCCCGACTTCAATCGTGGCGACAACGCGGGCGTTGGTTATTTCGAGGTCAATCAGCGCAAAGGTTGGCGTTGGAACACCTCAAAGGCATTTTTGCGACCAATTAAGCACCGCACAAATTTAGTTGTCCGCACGCAGACACACGTTGAGCGCTTGCGGCTAGAGGGCGATACGCAGAGTGGCTGGCACTGTTGGGGGGCGACGCTATTTGATGCCGTCGCCAAGCGCCGTTACGACGTATGTGCTGCAAACGCAGTCGTTTCTAGCGCCGGGAGCATTGGCTCTCCGCAGCTATTGCAGTGTTCAGGGATAGGCGATCCCGCCGTGTTGCAACGGGCTGGGGTTAAGCCCCTCGTTGCGCTGCCAGGTGTGGGCGCCAACTTGCAAGACCACCTGCAAATAAGGGCGGTCTTTTCCGTCAAAGGGGTCTCCACTTTAAACACCATGGCCAATAGCTTATGGGGCAAGGCCATGATCGCCTTAGAGTATGCCCTGAAGCGCTCTGGCCCCATGAGCATGGCGCCGAGTCAGTTGGGGGCGTTTGTTAAGTCTGATCCACAACAGCCCTATGCCAACCTTCAGTACCACGTGCAACCACTCAGCTTGGATGCGTTTGGAGAGCCGTTGCATCACTTCAACGCCTTCACAGCGAGTGTCTGTAATCTCAACCCAACGAGCCGCGGCACGGTATACATAAAAAGTCCTGATACGCGACACGCGCCTGCTATCGCACCAAATTATTTAAGCACGGACGAGGACAGGAAAATTGCCGCAGATTCGCTGCGTTTGACACGCCGCATTGTGGGGCAGTCGGCGCTTGAAAACTTTCAGCCGCAGGAGGTCAAGCCTGGCGTGCAGTACCAAACCGACGGGGAACTGGCGACGTTGGCGGGCGATATTGCCACCACTATTTTTCATCCGGTTGGCACGACAAAAATGGGGCGCGATGACGATCCGATGGCGGTCGTTGATCCCCACCTACGGGTTCGTGATGGCCGCGGCGGTGTGATCAAAGGCTTGCGTATTGTTGATGCAGGCGTGATGCCAATGATCACCAGCGGTAACACCAACAGCCCGACGCTGATGATTGCTGAAAAAGCTGCAAAGTGGTTAATCAGTAATGAATAGGTATTCATCGCCTGTTTAGTGTTGGTATAAATGCGGGAAAGTCCTCATGTCCGCGGGGGTTTTCAGTCGTTACAGTTAACCCATCGCGGAATGACAGAGCGTCAGTTCAGTCACTTTCGCTTCAGCGAGGGTCGAGGAGACAAATCGAGCCAGAGTCCAAAGAGACTAGAAAAAGCACCGATAGACATCGGTGCTTTTTTTTCGCGGTGTCGTTTAAACGGACGCCTCATCTAAACGTTGATAACCGTATTTACAGAGCACCCTGACGCGGTCATAAAACACATGGAATTTATTACGGTCACACTGGCCTCCTTTTTGGCGGGCTTCGTGGATGCCATCGTGGGCGGGGGTGGCCTGGTGTTGGTGCCCGCGCTATTCGCTACTTTCCCGAACACGCATCCGGCCACACTGTTTGGGGTTAACAAGAGTGCCTCCATGTGGGGCACAGGCGCGGCAGCTTGGCAGTATGCGCACCGCGTCAAGATGCCGTGGCGCAGCTTATGGCCCGCGTTGGTGCTGGCGGTGATCGGCTCATTTGGCGGCGCTTGGGCGGTGACGCTGGTCTCACCGGATCTGTTTCGTAAGGCATTGCCTGCGGTACTGCTCGCGGTTTTTGTCTATACGCTGGTTAAGAAAGACATGGGCCGACAGCATGCCCCAAGACACACTGCCCGGCGTGAGCGCGTGGTGATGGGGGTACTTGGCTTTGTTGTTGGCGCGTATGACGGCTTCTTTGGACCCGGCACGGGTAGCTTTTTTGTTTTTGCGATGGTGCGCTGGCTAGGTTTTGATTTTTTGCATGCCAGTGCCAGTGCCAAGCTGTTGAACTTGGCCTCTAACATGGCGGCGTTGGCCTTGTTTATATCGACGGGCCACATTTGGTGGCACTTGGTCTTGTTTATTGCAATCGCGAATGTGGCCGGCAGCGTGATTGGCACCCGCTTGGCGCTAAAGCATGGCTCTGGCTTCGTGCGCGTTGCATTTATGGTGGTCGTCGCCGCGCTGATCTTAAAGACAGCATGGGACGCTTATGGCATTGGCTAATTGGGTGCCACGGCGCCAGGAGAGGCGAGCTTTAAAGCGGCAACAGGCCCAGGTTCAGGTTCAGGTTCAGTTGTGGGCGTAGACGTCGGCGTTGACTCAGCCGGCACGGCTAAGCTGCGGTCCGCTCCGGACGGTTCTGGCTGCGGTAGAACCCGCGAGCGCCCCAAGCCCAAAATCATGGGCGCTTTGCCCGGCTCGGTTGTCGGATCCGGTACGCGATAAAGCGGCACCTCATCGGCATTTAGCGGCGTACCAATAGGCGCTGTAGCCAACCCCTTCTGGACGGCGGCGATGTCTGCCGTGTTGGGGTACTGATTGGTTAACACGTAGTCGAACACACGCCGCGCGATCGGGGCAGCATGAGCGCTACCGAAACCGGAGTTTTCAACAATGATGGCCAACGCAATTTGTGGATCGTTGGCAGGCGCGAAGGCGATGTATAACGAGTGGTCGCGTTCGTATTCAGCCATTTTCTCGGCATCATACTTCTCATTTTGTCCAATGGTCACCGCCTGCGCTGTCCCCGTTTTCCCCGCACTTAGATAAGGCGCATCGCCGAAAACAAACCGAGACGTCCCCTCCTGTGTGACGCCGACCATGGCGTCGACAATGACGGCAATGTTGCTCGCCTTGTAATTGAGGTTAGTGGGCGAGTGCTCTACGACCTTGACAGCGTCGCTGGCGCGGGAGTCTCTGGTCGCCCGAACAACATGTGGCTGATGACTGTTACCACCATTTGCGACGGTGGCCGTTGCCAGCGCGAGCTGCAGCATGGTGAAAGCGTTATAGCCTTGGCCAATGCCTAAAGAGATGGTCTCCCCGGCATACCACCGCTGCTGGTCGCTGCGGCTGTAAGCCTGCCGCTTCCACGCTTGGTTGGGAAGGATGCCGGTTTGCTCCCCGTTCAAATCGATACCGGTTAAACGGCCAAACCCCAGTGGGCTCATGAAGTCATGAATCGTGTCTACGCCCAGATCGTTCGCCAACGCATAGTAGTAGGTGTTACTTGATTTGACGATGCTTTTACGCATGTCGACGTTGCCCATTGATTCGTCGCCATGACTTCTAAACTTGTTGCCGCCAAAAATCCAAAACCCGGGGTCATAGGTCGTGCTCTGCGGCGTGCGCTTACCCAACTCCAGAGCCGCCAAACCCATGAACGGCTTGTAGGTCGACCCCGGTGGGTAGCGCCCGCGCAATGCGCGATTGAGCAGCGGCTTATCAGGTGAGTCGGCAAGGGCTCGCCAGCTATCTACATCGATGCCCTCGACGAATAGATTCGGGTCGAAGGTTGGCATGCTAACCAACGCAAGTACTTCGCCATTTTTAGGGTTGATGGCGACCACCGCGCCCCGACGTTGACCGAATAGCGACTCGATCATTTGCTGTAACTTGATGTCGATGGTCAGCTCGACGGTCTCACCAGAGCGGGCCGACCGGCTGTCCAATATACGTACGGCGCGCCCGCCAGCGGATGTTTCTATGCGCTCGATGCCGGTTTCGCCGTGCAAGAGTTTCTCGTAGTATTGTTCCACCCCGAGCTTGCCAATGTAGTCCGTACCGCGGTAATTCGCCTGATCCGAGTCGGACCACTCTTCGATTGCGGCTTGCTCGCGTTGGTTGATACGTCCGATATAGCCAATCAGGTGGCTGGCGGTCGCGCCAAAAGGGTAGCTTCTAAAAAAGCGTGCACGAATGTCTACGCCCGGAAACCGCCAACGCTGCGCGGCAAACCTAGCCACCTCTTGTTCGCTTAACAGGGTGCGTACAGGGATCGCCTCGAATGACTTGGTCTCGCTTAGGAGCTTAAAAAACCGACGGCGATCCCGCTTACTGATGTTGATTACTTCGGACAACTCGTCCAGAAGAGGTTCTAGTTTGTCGGCTTCAGATGGCGTCACTTCAAGCGTGTAGGCCGAGTAGTTGGAGGCCAGTATGTTGCCATACCGGTCTTCTACCTCGCCGCGCAGGGGTACCACGGGCACCACTGCCGTTCGGTTGCGTTCGGCTTGCTCGTTCAGACTATCGTGCCGCAGCACTTGTAGGTAATAGGCACGCGCCAGAATGAGTAGAAATGCCAAAACCACCATTGCGACTGCGACCAAGGCGCGCAGCCTAAACTGGTGCACATCGGCGGCAATGTTGCGTAACTCTTTCATGGCTTAGCCATCAAATGGGGCGGTTTTCATCTGGGTCGTGGGCGCGGCGCTGTGGCATCAATAGAACGGCCGTCACGACTGGCCAGAGTATCGCTTCAAGACCGGGCGAGGCCAACGCCAGCCAGCCGGGGCTGCCGTCACCGACCACCCACCGTACGGCCCATTGCAGTAGGTGAGAGGCGGCGAATACAGGGATGAGCTGCACGGCTTGGCCGTCCAGAGAAAACCAACGCAAGCGTCGGTGCATGCTGACCGCGAGGTAAGACAAAACGCTGTAGGCCAGCGCGTGTTGACCCATTAACGCACTGCCGTGTACGTCCATCAATAGGCCGAAGAAAAATGCCCAGCCAATGCCAATGCGTCGTGGTTGGTGCACGTTCCAAAAGACCAACACCACCGCTAAAAAGTCGGGCAGCCAAATGCCAGATGCCCCGAAAAAACCACTTAAGAACATGTTGAGCAGTAACGCGATCACCAGCGAGCTTGTGATGAACAAGGGGGATGCGGGTAACAGTAGGGGTTGTCCGCGACGCATGATCATGGCGTTGCCTTCTGTGTGCCCGGTGCGGGCGTTTTCGTCGGGGCGGCGCCGGGTGGCGAGGGTTCAGGTGCGTTCGGCGTCATGGGGGCCACGCTCACAGTGGGAGCCACCACCAAGACATCGAGCACTTGTTGTAGGCGCGCCAACGGCTGACACTGAATGGTGGCGTAGTTGTTGTCGTCGTAACTGGGTAGGTCGGTCACGACTGCCACGGGCAAGCCGGCTGGATACACGCCATCAATGCCGCTGGTACTGAGTACGTCGCCCACTTGTATGTCCGCATTACTGTCAACGTAGCGCAACTCTAGCGAGTCGCCTCGTCCTGATTTTGAGCCAAATAACACGCTGCGTTGGCCTGTACGCGTATTCATGACCGGCGTTGCATGGCGGCGGTCTGTGACCAACGTGACCTCGCTATTGAGCAGGTACGCACGGGTGACCTGCCCGAATACACCCATGGCATCGATCACGGCGGATCCGGCCACGATGCCATCGGCGGTGCCTTTGTCCAGTCGGACGCGATGCTGATAGGGGTCCGGTGTTTCGCCGATGATGCGCGCAACCACGCTGGGATTCTGCTGCGTGGCTCGCAATTGCAGCAACTCCCGCAATTGTTGGTTTTCAATGGCAAGGTAACGTGCCTGCTGCGCGGTTTCCGCAACCCGCAACAGATCTGCTTCCAGCTGCGTTTGACGGGTCTTGAGGGTATTGACGTCCTCTAGGTACTGCTTCAGCCACGTCAACGCGACAATCGGTTGCCCCAGCGCCCACTGCACAGGATAGAGTGCGGTCGCAAGACCAAGGCGTATCGGTTCCCCAATGCGCAGGGTCCCATCGACCGTCATCAGGAAGAATGACAGGCCTGCGCATATGAGGAGTTTGACGAAGGCGGTAACGCCTTGTTTAAAGAGGGCCGGCGGGGAGCGATCTAGCACGACACGTGGGTAGCGATGGGTAGCGTTTATTCGTGAGAGAAGATAGTACCGAGGCTGTCCATGCGATCCAAGGCCATGCCACAGCCGCGAACGACGCAGGTAAGGGGGTCCTCAGCGACCAGCACCGGCAAACCGGTCTCTTCTGCGAGCAACCGGTCCAAGTCATTTAACAAAGCGCCGCCGCCAGTCAGCATCATGCCGCGTTCGGCAATGTCCGCTCCCAACTCTGGCGGGGTTTGCTCCAGCGCGGTTTTGACCGCTGACACGATGTTGTTCAGAGGTTCGGTGAGCGACTCCAAAATTTCGTTAGACGAAATAATGAATGATCGGGGAACGCCTTCGGAGAGGTTGCGTCCCTTGACTTCCATTTCCTTCACCTCACCGCCAGGGAAGGCTGAGCCGATGGTTTTCTTAATAGCCTCTGCCGTTGGCTCACCAATCAACATCCCGTAATTTCGGCGAATGTAGTTGATGATGGCTTCGTCAAAGCGGTCACCACCGACGCGCACGCTGCCCTTGTAAACCATACCGCCCAGCGAAATCACGCCGACTTCGGTGGTACCACCGCCGATGTCAATCACCATGGAGCCTGAGGCCTCGGAGACGGGTAAGCCAGCGCCAATTGCGGCCGCCATGGGTTCTTCGATGAGGTAGACCTCAGAGGCCCCCGCTCCCAAGGCCGATTCGCGAATCGCGCGGCGCTCGACCTGGGTCGAGCCGCAGGGGACACAAATGATAATCCGTGGGCTAGGCCGAAAAATGGAGCGTGGATGCGCCATTTTGATAAATTGCTTGAGCATTTGCTCAGTGACCGTGAAGTCGGCGATCACCCCGTCCTTCATAGGACGAATGGCCTCAATATTGCCTGGCACTTTGCCCAGCATTGACTTCGCTTCGTGGCCAACCGCTTGCAGGGTCTTTTTGCCTTGTGGCCCACCCTCGTGGCGGATGGCGACCACGGAGGGTTCGTCTAGGATGATGCCCTTGTCACGCATGTAAATAAGCGTGTTGGCAGTACCCAGATCAATGGCCAAATCGGAGGAAAATTGGCGGCGGAAAGCTTCAAACATGTAAGGCGTCCTAACGCGTGATTTCTGGTAACGTGCCGACCGCGGGTGCGTGGCATGAGCGCGCTGTACCAAAAGCTGGCGGAAAATGGTTTCGAACAGCACTAATTTGGCCTAAAAACGACCGAAAATCAGAACAAATCCAAAGATTGGATAATACCCTATCCTCTTAAGGAGAGCCACAGCCGACGTTGGGCATTTTGCGCAAATAGGCGGCTGTGCAGCTGGTTTCTAAAAAAGCATTACTTATGGCACTACATTCTGAAGATATGCGGCGTTTGGCCAGGCTCGCTAGGCTGGACCTGCCCGAGGAGGCACAGACGGCATTAGCGGGTCAATTGAACACGTTTTTTGGCCTGGTGGAACAGATGAATGCGGTTGACACCGATGGCCTTGAACCGCTTGCCCACCCCGCCGACGCGATGGGAGAAGCCGTCACGTTGCGACTGCGCCCCGATGTGGCGAGTGAGCCCGCGACGGAGGCGGTACGTGCCGCCAACCAGCGCAGCGCCCCAGCCGTTGAGCGCGGGTTGTACCTTGTTCCCAAAGTGATTGAGTGAGGCCACAAGTTATGTCCGATATGCATGATTGGGGCGTCAGCGAGACGGCCCGCCAACTGCGGTCTAAGGCCGTGTCGAGTGTGGAGGTGACGACGGCCTTGTTGGCCCGCGCCCAAGCCAATGAGGCCTTGGGTAGCTTTTTACACCTGGACGTTGAGGGTGCCCTGGCGCAAGCCAAGCAGGCCGATGCGCAGCTGTCCGCTGGTGCGCAGGGGCGGCTACTCGGCGTTGCGCTCGCTCATAAAGATGTGTTTGTGACGACCGGTATGCCCACAACGGCAGGCTCGCAGATGTTGGCAGGCTACCAAAGCCCGTTTAACGCGACGGTTGTACAGCGTCTAGCTGATGCCGGTGCGATTAGCTTAGGTAAATTGAATTGCGACGAGTTTGCAATGGGGTCGGGTAATGAGAATTCGGCCTATGGCCCGGTGAGAAACCCGTGGGATACGACCCGGGTTCCCGGTGGGTCTTCGGGTGGTTCGGCCGCCGCAGTAGCGGCGCGCTTGATACCCGCTGCGACGGGGACCGATACAGGGGGCTCCATCCGGCAACCCGCAAGCTTCTGCGGGATCACCGGGATTAAGCCAACGTATGGCCTGTGCTCTCGCTATGGCATGGTGGCGTTTGCATCCAGCTTGGACCAAGCCGGTGCCATGGCGCGCACGGCGGAGGACTGTGCGTGGCTTCTATCTGCGATGGCAGGCCCGGATATTGACCGCGATGCGACCTCCTTGGACGTACCGGCGCGCGATTACGCCGCCGCGATTGCCGTCCCACGAGCGGGTGCGACCGCCGATAAGCCGCTGCATGGTTTGCGCGTCGGCTTGCCGAAAGAGTTTTTTGGTGAGGGTGTTTCACCCGATGTGCAGACGGCGGTGCAAAGCGCGTTGCAGCAGCTAACGGCGCTCGGGGCTGTCTTGGTTGACATCACGTTGCCACGCACTGAGCTGTCGATTCCGGTGTACTACATCATTGCGCCGGCTGAAGCGTCTAGCAACTTGAGCCGCTTTGATGGTGTCCGTTATGGCCACCGCGCCGCCGAGTATGGCGACCTGATCGACATGTACCAAAAGACACGCAGCGAAGGGTTTGGTGACGAAGTAAAGCGCCGTATCTTGATGGGGGCCTACGTGCTGTCGCATGGCTACTACGACGCGTATTACCTGAAGGCGCAAAAAATCCGGCGTCTCATTGCCAATGATTTTCAGTCCGCCTTTCAGTCGTGTGACGTGATTGCTGGCCCGGTTGCACCAACGGTTGCTTGGCGACTTGGCGAGAAGGCGAATGACCCAGTTGCCAATTATCTGGCCGATATTTTTACGCTTTCTAGCAGCCTCGCTGGCTTGCCGGGCATGAGCGTGCCCGCTGGTTTTGGAGAGGGCGGTATGCCCGTTGGCTTGCAGTTGGTAGGCAACTATTTAAAGGAAGACGAGTTGCTACAAACCGCACACCAGTTCCAACAAATGACGTCTTGGCATGACGCGATGCCCAAGGAGTTTTCCGTATGAACACCCCCGCCCCTTCAGCCAGCTTGCTCGTCCATGGCTATGAGGTCGTGATTGGTTTTGAGACCCATGCCCAGCTGTCTACTGCCTCGAAAATATTCAGTCGTTCTGCGGTCGCGTTTGGCGCGCAGCCCAACCTGCATGCGAGTCCAGTTGACTTGGCGTTGCCTGGTGCCTTGCCGGTGATGAACGTGGGCGCGGTTGAGCGTGCGATTCAATTGGGGTTGGCCGTGAATGCCCACATTGCAGAAAAAAGTGTTTTCGCCCGCAAAAATTATTTCTACCCAGACCTGCCTAAAGGCTACCAAATTAGTCAGTTTGAAATTCCAGTGGTGCAAGGCGGTGAGGTGACTTTCTTCTTAGGAGAAGAGAAAAAAACCGTGCGCTTGGTGCGCGCGCACTTAGAGGAAGACGCGGGTAAGTCGCTGCATGAAGATGCGGCCTTGGGCGGTGGTGGCCAAAGCGGTATCGATCTGAACCGCGCGGGCACGCCTTTGTTAGAGATTGTGACCGAGCCCGATATGCGATCTACCGCTGAGGCCGTTGCATATGCCAAGGAGCTGCACAAAATCGTCACGTGGATTGGTATTTGCGACGGCAACATGCAGGAGGGTAGTTTTCGCTGTGACGCCAACGTGTCGGTGCGCAAGCCCGGCGCGCCTTTAGGGACACGGCGAGAAATTAAAAACTTGAATAGCTTCAAGTTCATGCAACAAGCAATCGATTTTGAAATTCGCTGGCAAATCGAGCAAATTGAGGATGGCCACGACATCCAACAGGCCACCGTCTTGTTTGACCCCGACACCGGTGAAACGCGATCAATGCGCACCAAGGAAGACGCGGCAGACTATCGCTACTTCCCCGATCCGGACCTACCGCCGCTGGCGATAGACCGTGCCTGGGTTGAGCGTGTGCGCGCTGATATGGCGGAGCTGCCGCGCGTCATGGCGCAGCGCTTTGTGCAGGATTACGGCTTGCCTGAGTACGATGCCACGACGTTGACCCAGTCCCAAGCGATGGCCGCCTACTTTGAGGCAACCGCGAAAGCGAGTGGGCAAGCCAAACTGGCGAGTAACTGGATCATGGGCGAAGTGGCGCGGCGCTTGAATACCAGCGATGGGCATTTTGCAGACCTGCCCGTAACCAGCGAACAGCTGGCGATGCTCATCACCCGGATTGTGGACAACACGATTTCAAACAACGCCGCGAAGCAAGTGTTCGATGCGCTATGGCAAGGAGATGTCGATGCCGATGTCGATGCCATTATTGAGGCCAAGGGCCTGAAGCAGATGAGCGACAGTGGCGCGTTGGAAGCCATCGTGGATGAGGTGCTTGCCGCTAACGCCGACAACATCGCGCAGTACCGTGCGGGTAAAGACAAGGCGTTTAACGCGCTGGTTGGACAGGTGATGAAGGCCAGCAAAGGCAAGGCCAACCCCGCCCAAGCCAACGCCTTACTTAAGGCGAAACTAGGCTGACACCGTAGCGAGCGCGGTATGCCAACACGCGCGCATGGTTGTCCGCGAGCGCTGGTTGGGCAGGCTGTGATGACAGGTAGTCCAGCAGGTCGTCTAGGCTGGCGATGGCACAGACGGCAAGCCCCACTTGTTCGCGCACGTATTGCACGGCGCTGTAGGGGACATCTTTCAGTGTGCCATCTGCCTGCAGCTCCGTTGCCATCTCTTGTCTATCCAGCGCAATAGCGACCGCGTGGGGTTGTGCGCCGGCCGCTTTAATTAGCGCGATGGACTCCCTGGCCGCGGTGCCCGCGCTCATCACGTCGTCCACAATCAGAACGCGTCCTTTCAGGGGCGCACCCACTAACGAGCCACCTTCGCCATGATCTTTAACTTCTTTGCGGTTGTAGGCGAAGCCCACGTTCTTGCCCAGACGAGCCAACTCCATGGCGACGGCGGCACCCAGTGGAATGCCTTTGTAGGCGGGCCCAAAAACCATGTCAAACTCAATGCCGCTGGCGAGAATGCGTTGTGCATAAAATTGGGCTAAGCGAACGAGCTTGGCGCCATCATCGAACAGGCCTGCATTAAAAAAATAAGGACTCAAGCGCCCGGCTTTTGTTTTGAACTCACCTAGGCGTAAAACGCCTGATTCGACTGAAAACGCAACGAATGCTTGCGCCAGCGCATCTTGGCTGGCGGGCGTTGTTTCTTGTGTGGAACCCATGATGACCCAATCCTTATTCAAACTCACGAGTCTTAACCTTAACGGCGTACGCTCCGCCAGTCGAAAAGGCTTGGAAGAGTGGGTGGCTAAGACCGCCCCTGATTGTATGTGCGTACAAGAACTCAAAGCGCAAGCGGGCGATATCGCGGGGGGCTTGGATGCCATTGCCGGGATGCCCGGCTACTTCCATTTTGCTGAAAAAAAGGGCTATTCCGGTGTGGGCGTGTACACGCGGCATGAACCCAGTGAGGTGATTGCAGGATTTGATCACGGTGAATTCGATACTGAGGGTCGTTACGTTGAACTGCGCTTTGACACACCGAAGCGGAAGCTGAGCCTGATCAGCAGCTACTTTCCCAGTGGCTCATCGGGTGAGTTACGCCAGAGCGCCAAGTTTCGATTCTTAGACGCCATCACGCCCTACCTCGCTGAGTTGGGCGCCAGTCGTGACTACATTTTGTGTGGGGACTTGAATATTGCACACCAAAACATTGATCTGAAAAACTGGCGGAGTAACCAAAAAAACAGCGGTTTTACACCGGAGGAGCGCGCCTGGATGACGGGCTTCTTGGATGGCGGCATGGTGGATGTCTACCGTCGCCTACACCCAGAGGCGACCGACGAGGCCTATACCTGGTGGAGCAACCGTGGCCAAGCTTGGGCGAACAATGTGGGGTGGCGATTGGATTATCACTTGGCTACGCCTGCATTGGCGGCGCTGGCGCAACAGTGCGCGGTGTACAAAACGGAGCGGTTTTCCGACCATGCGCCGCTGACAATTGACTACGCCTTTTCCCTTTGATGCCAAGGCGCTGAACCGGTGCGCATAGACCTCAACCCCGAACCACCTGCCCCGCACGCGGTTGCGGAGGAAGCGGCGGTTGATGACTTCCTCTTACAGGGCGCGACCGCGAGTAATGCGCTCAATACCTCCGCTGGCAGGCAATGGACAACGTGGTGGGTGGTACTGGCCGTGAGCGTGCATGCGGTGGTGATTGGCGGTGTGCTGTACTTGAAGCCGACGATGTTCAAAATGGACGCAGCGCGTACGAGCGACTCGGCCGACAAGGCGCTGCCTGTCGAGTGGATTGGGCAGGCACCGCCCATTGTGGCTGTGCCGTCGCCGCCATTGCAGCCGCGAGTTGCGCCACAGACCCCGCCCGCGCCAGTTCCAGTTCCAGTTCCCGCACCCGCACCCGTACCCGTACCCGTAATCTCCATTGCACCCGCACCGCCGCCAGCCGCACCACCTGAATCACCGGAGATGCCGCCTGCCACAACCCAAGCCCCTGACAGTGCCCAGGTAAGTAGCGCGAGCCCCGTCCCGGACGTCACCCCAAGCCAAGCGCCAAACCAGAGCGAAAACGAAAACCGCGTTGGCGAGACAACCGCCCAGCGTGTGCTGCCACAGGTCATCACGGCTCGCCGCGTAGCGCCCATTTATCCGGCCACCAGCCGGCGTCGCTCGGAGGAGGGCGATGTGGTGCTTGACGTTTTGGTGGGCGCTGATGGCCGAGTGACGCAAATCACCGTGGCGGGGAGTAGCGACTTTGAGCGACTGGACAAGGCGGCTGTAGCCGCCGTGCAGCAATGGCGCTTTGTGCCGGGGCGCGTGGCGGGCGAGCCGCAAGCCATGCGGTTGCGCGTGCCGATTCGTTTCCAGTTGCGGTAGACGTAGCGGCCTGCCCCGTTACAACGCTATCATTGAGTCACTATGCTGACTTATGAAACCATCCCCGTAACGCCTTTCGCTCAGAACTGTTCGCTCATTTGGTGCGACGAGACCATGGACGCTGCGGTGATTGACCCCGGCGGTGACCTGGATGTTTTAAAGCAAGCGGTAAAAGATCGGCAACTGAATCTAAAACAAATTTGGCTGACCCACGCCCATATTGACCACGCCGGTGGCACCGGGCAGTGGGCGCGCGAGTGGGACCTTCCCATCATTGGGCCACATGAAGGCGATCAATTTTGGATTGATGGCTTACCGCAGCAAAGCCAAATGTTTAACTTCGCACCCGCAGAGATGTTCACCCCGACCCGCTGGTTAGCTGACGGGGACACCGTTGAGCTGGGGGCGCACACCATACAAGTGCGGCACTGCCCTGGGCACACCCCTGGACATGTTGTCTTTCATGCGCCTCAGATTAAGCGCGCATTTGTTGGCGATGTGCTGTTTGCTGGCAGCATCGGACGGACGGATTTCCCTCAGGGCGATCACGACACCTTGATCGCGAGCATCACGCAACGGCTATGGCCCATGGGCAACGACACCGTGTTTATTCCTGGCCATGGCCCAGAGAGCACCTTTGGACGAGAACGCCAGAGCAATCCCTATGTTGCAGGCACCTAACAGAGATAAGAGGGCACGCGTATGACAGCAGAGAGCGATAAGCTGCTGGAGACGCCGGCAAAGGCGATCGTGCAGTCCAGCGGCTTGAGCGCGCTGTTGCACCCGCGGGTGCTGACGATGCTGTTTTTTGGTTTCTCGGCGGGCATACCGATTCTTCTAATTTTCTCTTCACTCTCATTGTGGTTGGGAGAAGCCGGTGTCGAACGCAAGGCGGTGACCTTTTTTAGTTGGGCCGCGCTAGGTTACTCGTTCAAGTTTATTTGGGCGCCGCTGGTTGACCAGTTGCCACTTCCTTATTTGACCGCGCGCTTTGGGCGCCGCCGCGCATGGTTGTTGTTGTCGCAGTTCGCAGTGGTTGCGGCGATCTTGCTAATGGCGAGTGTAGACCCCGCCGGCGCGGGTCAATCTCTGACCGTGATGGCCCTCGGCGCCGTGTTGCTGGGATTTTCGTCCGCTACCCAAGATATTGTCATCGACGCCTATCGCATCGAGTCCGCACCGGTTGATCTACAAGCCATGATGGCGTCAACCTATATTGCAGGTTATCGCATTGGTATGGTCGTTGCGGGCGCAGGGGCCTTGTTTCTGGCGGATTTCCTCGGGTCAACAAAAGGCGCTTATAGCTATGGCGCTTGGCAAATGACCTACGCCGCAATGGCCTTGACGATGTTGGTTGGTGTACTGACCACGCTGCGTATAGATGAGCCCACGGCGGTGCAACGGCATGTCGATGGTGCACAGCTAAGCAATGGTGAGAACGCGCGCATGTTGCTGGTATTCGCGCTGTCGGTGGCGGCTTTTATCAGCGCCTTCATTTTGGTCGGCCATCAAACCAGCGGTATCAAGAACTGGCTTGGGGCAGGGCCGTTGCTCGGTTTGCTATTGGAGGTGATTCGCTTGCTGAGTGCAGTTGCCGTTGCGTTTGGCGCGGGCTATACGCTGGTGCGTGCGGGTGTGGCGCCGAGCGCGGTGGCACAACAAACATGGTTGGCACCGGTGCGCGATTTCTTCTCGCGTTACGGGATGCGTACGGCGTGGCTGGTCTTGAGTTTGATTGGGCTCTACCGTATTTCAGATATTGTGTTGGGGGTCATCTCTAATGTGTTCTATCAAGATTTGGGTTTTACAAAGCCGGAGATCGCAACCGCAGTAAAAACCTATGGGGTCTTGATTGGCATCGCTGGAAGCGTGCTGGGTGGTCTCGTCGCGTCACGTTACGGTGTGATGCGGACCTTGATGTGGGGTGCTATTCTGTCGGCTCTGACCAATTTGGCTTTCGTCGCTTTGGCCATGGCCGGCCATGATTTGTCGCTGATGTATGCCGTGGTGAGCGCAGATAACTTGGCTGCGGGTTTTGCGAGTGCCGCTTTCGTGGCGTTCTTGTCCAGCCTGACCAATGTGCAGTTCACAGCCGTGCAGTACGCGATTTTCAGTTCACTGATGACGCTGTTACCCAAAACCTTGGGCGGATACGCTGGCGGCATCGTTGACACCATTAATTATCCTGGATTTTTTATCTTTACAACCCTGATTGGCCTGCCGGTTATTTGGCTGGTTTACCTCGCCGGGCGTCGACTGCACCCGGGTAGCTGAGTAACTTTACGTTGCAGACATGACGCGAAGGAGGGCGGGGATTATGCTTCTTCGGACCGCTTTGCCGATACCCCGAGATTTCGAAAATGCCCGCCCTTTCACACCGTATTTTGCTGATCGAAGATGACCATCGCCTCGGCGCGATGGTGAAGACCTACCTTGAGCAATCTGAGTTTCTGTGTGACGTTGTGGAATCGGGTGCGGCGGCCTTTGAGCGGCTAGCGGTTCAGACACCCGATGCTGTTTTGCTCGATCTGATGTTGCCCGATATGGACGGCTTGGAGATCTGTCGGCAGGTACGGAGCAGTCAAGCCGCCTACGCCAAGGTGCCGATTGTGATGTTAACCGCCAAGGGAGACCCAATGGACCGCATCGTGGGTTTAGAGCTCGGCGCAGACGATTACTTGCCCAAGCCGTTTGAACCGCGTGAGCTTCTGGCGCGGTTACGAGCGGTGTTGCGTCGCGGTCCAGCGGTCGGCGTTGTGGTCGACGAGGCGGCTACATCGGTACATCGCTATGGCAGTTTATGTATTGACTTGGACGCACGGCAGGTGCATGTTAGCGGCGAGGCCTGTGAGTTGACCGCCTACCAATTTGATCTGCTCGTCGCGCTGGCGCAACGGGCAGGACGGGTGCTCTCTCGCGACCAAATTATGGGCTTATCTCGCGGGAAAGAGTTGGATGCATTTGATCGCTCGATTGATGTGCACATCGGACGTATTCGACAAGCGATTGAGTCAGATGTGAAACACCCTAAACGCATTTTGACGGTCCGTGGGGTGGGCTACGTTTTCGCCAAACAACAGGACTGATATGTTTCAACCGCGTACCATGCTTGGCCAGAAGCCCAGAAGATGGAGGTGTGTATGACGGACGCGCCACGATGGTATCAACGGCTTTATTGGCGTATTTGGCTCACTGTCTTTTTGGTTGTTCTATTGGTGGCCAGCGTCACGGCCGCACTCTGGCGTGTTGACTTGGATAGAGAACGCGCCGATAGGCCAGGGCGTGAGCTGGTGGTGAGAGACGCACAAGGCGTTGTAATCGGAGAGGCGCGGTTGCATCGCTGGAGTCGTAGCGATGAAGACTCGGACGACGAGCATGACAGGCATGAGCACAAGGCCGCGCGAAGCGGGCCGATCTTTGACTTGGCTCTCGACGATGGGACCCGCTACCAAATTGAGCTTCCGCGCCCACGTGCTGGCCGGTCTCATGATGGCGTGCCGGGCGGGCGTACCGTGAGCCGCTGGCTCGCACAGCCAACAGGCTGGCTCTTGCTTTTACTCGCATTGACGGCGCTGGTTATCCTTGCGGCCTATCCCGTTGCGAGGCGCTTAACGCGGCGCTTGGAGGGGCTTCAGGCCGGCGTACAGGCGTGGGGCGAGGGTGATTTGTCAGCGCGATTACCGGTCACAGGCAACGACGAGGTCGCCTTTTTGGCCAAACGGTTTAATGCAGCGGCACAGCGGGTCGAGGCGCTCATTCAAGCGCGCCAATCGTTATTGGCGAACGCATCACATGAGCTTCGCTCTCCCTTAGCCCGTATCAAGATGAGCTTGGCGCTGTTGCCTGAGGCCGTTAGCGATGGGGAGGCTGGGGTGCAACGCGAGATATCACAAAGCATTGCGGAGCTCGATGTCCTGATTGGTGAAATTTTATTGGCCAGTCGTTTGGACCACGGTGATCAGGCCCTGGGTGAGCGGGAGGCGGTGGATCTGACCGCTTTGGTACGGCACGAGTGCCGCTTGCTAGATATCCCTGTCAATTTGGCTGAGAACGTGGTGGTATCTGGTCACCCACCGTTGTTGCAACGCCTAGTCAGAAACCTGTTGGAAAACGCTCAGCGGCACGGCCAATCGTCAGGTGCCACCGCTTTATGCGACGTTCAGGTCTCTTTGTGCTCAGAGGAACAAAACGCCGTACACCCTCACAGGCGGGTGGCGGTGTTATTGGTTGGGGATAACGGGCCAGGTGTACCCCCGGCTTTGCGAGAGCGCATTTTTGAGCCCTTTTTCCGCTTGCCCGGTGCCAGCGAGCGTGACGGCGGCGTGGGCCTCGGCCTGGCCTTGGTAAAAACCATTGCTGAACAACATGGCGCAGCCGTGCGATGTATCCCGCCCCCCACCGGCCAAGGGGCTTGGTTTGAGGTGCGTTGGAGTTAGTGCCGAGGGATAAAAGCCTTTAAGCCATTGCGGAGCCCGTAACGGACTTCAATGATTCACCCAACTTTTCAAAGTGCGTCACAGCAGTCGGCGTCAGTACTAATCGCTTAATTCGGGTGTCGTTGGCATCTTCATCGGTTGTCACCATGCCAATCTTCCTCAATCGTGCAATTCGGCGGTGCACGGTCGCGGGAGAGCCCAAACGCGTCAATCCCATCGCCTGCATCACGGTCAGCGGGCTACCCGCAAACCAATGAACCGCAAGTGCGTCTAGAAGGGCACTTTCGTTTGCGTCAAGGGCGGGCTTCTGGTTGGTGCTATCGACGGCTTTTGATATCTGAAGAAACCGGATATAGGCCGTCGCTAGCGGTGTTGTCTTTGGGTGCATGTGATTTTCCGGTAATACGAATAGGTTAATCTTAACGGGTATCCAGATCAAATGTTATGTTTTAAACCTTAGTATTGTTCAATTTAATACTAATGTGCATATTCGTAATAGATTACCAAGCCGTAAACCTGCGTAAATATGTAAATGATAACGGTCTGTCGACCAACGGTCAACTGTCTAGGGCAAAAGTAGACAGTTCTGCTTTGGGCAGTCGTTCATAGCAGTGCCCGAACGCGGCCTGCGTTGCGCGCGATGTGCTTGGGCGAGGGGAGCAGTACCCTGAGTATCAGCGTTAACAATGCGAGCCATAGTGTGCGTCGCTTGAGTCGCGTGGCCTCCCCGGGTGCGCCATGCTTGTTGAAAAATTGAATTTTTGAGCGCGCATGGTGAAAACCACGTGCGTACTCTGCTCGCCAAGGCGCTTGCCCTTTGACAGATCCCCGTGAGCGGTGAATCGCTGTGGCCGCTGGTATCAGTAACAAAGGGATCTGTGCGCTAAATGCCCTTAACGTGAGGTCATCGTCTTCGTAATACAGAAAAAAATCAGTATCAAAGTGCGCCAGCGTCCGTGTTTTGCTGAGGTTGAGCCAAATGACCGCCCCACACAAAAAACCCACGCAGCAGGGGCCGGTTGCGCCGGGCCCCTTGCTACGCCAAAGCGGGCTTGGCCAACGGTAATTCACCTCGTGCTGACCTTGGGCGTCGAGGATTTGGGGTGCCAGCATGCCCGCATCTGGGAACTGCCGCTGGGCGCTGTAGAGGGCCTCGATGCTTTCCATGGCTATTTCGCAGTCTGGGTTTAACAGCAGCGCGTAGGGCGTCGTCACCTGGTCCAGCCCT
>Ga0206127_1001960_pt1 | contig 21312 bp, 16 predicted proteins | sample Helgoland_Spring_6_FD_148646 | JGI IMG/M metagenome (GOLD analysis project Ga0206127, IMG submission 148646) | Pelagic subsurface seawater microbial communities from Kabeltonne, Helgoland, North Sea - Helgoland_Spring_Bloom_20160419_1 | ecosystem: Environmental > Aquatic > Marine > Epipelagic ...
GTCGGTGAAGACGGCACTCGGCTGTCGGGTGGTCAGCGTCAGCGGCTATCAATAGCGAGGGCTCTGCTCAAAGACGCCCCCATTCTGGTGTTGGATGAAGCCACCTCCGCATTGGATACCGAGTCTGAGCGTAATATTCAGCAAGCGCTGGATGCGGTGATGATTGGTCGTACAACGTTGGTAATCGCCCATCGCTTGTCTACCATAGAAAAAGCCGATCGTATTATCGTAATGGATCATGGGCACATTGTTGAGCAGGGCAATCACCAGCGGTTGATTCAGTTAGGCGGGCATTATGCGAATTTGCATGCGTCACAGTTTGAGGATGGGTAATAGCGTGTTGCCAGTGAGGCAAATCGCACTTTGCATAGTGCTACAACCATTTTTAGGACGGTTTTCTGTCGAAAGAGAGAATAAAGCTAAGGAGTCGTGTAGAATCACCGGGATTTTTCGGAATACAAAATGGCATCGGCAGTAGGAATGGACTTATTTTGAGCAACTATTGACTGGAAATTTATAGGGATATTACTTGAAAGTTTTAACTGTATTTGGGACGCGGCCAGAGGCCATCAAGATGGCTCCGCTGGTCAAAGCTCTCGCTGTGGATAGTTACTTTGATGCCCGCGTGTGTGTCACTGCTCAGCACCGAGAGATGCTGGATCAAGTCTTGAGCCTGTTTGACATTGTGCCGGATTACGATCTGGATGTAATGAGTCCAGGTCAGGACTTGACTCGACTGACTGGCAGAATACTCGAAGGGTTGAAGCCAGCGTTCGAAGACTTTAAACCGGACATAGTACTGGTCCACGGTGATACCACGACTACCTTTGCTACCAGCTTAGCAGCCTTCTACCAACAAATTGCGATTGGTCATGTTGAGGCGGGGCTGCGCACTGGTAACTTGATGTCACCATGGCCGGAAGAAGCTAATAGAAAGCTAACGGCTGCGCTGACCAGCAGGCATTTTGCTCCCACCGAGGCTTCACAGGCTAACTTGCTCGCTGAAAATATTCCACCAGATACCGTGTATGTGACCGGCAACACTGTGATTGATGCACTGCAAATCGTCAGGGGGAAGCTGCTGGATGATGCCGCGCTATTGTCCGAGCTAGCCGGTCGTTTCCCCTATCTGCGTGATGGAGGCCGTTTGATTCTGGTAACGGGGCACCGTCGCGAGAGCTTTGGCGGTGGATTTGAAAATATCTGTGAGGCGCTCTCATCTATCGCGCGCAAGTATCCCGATGTTGATGTTCTCTACCCTGTGCACCTAAACCCACAGGTGCAGGAGCCGGTTAATCGTATCCTCACCGGTATCGACAATGTGCACCTCATTGAGCCGCAGGACTACCTGCCTTTTGTCTACTTAATGAACCGTTCGCACCTGATACTGACTGACTCTGGTGGAATTCAGGAGGAGGCGCCTTCGCTTGGCAAACCAGTGTTGGTGATGCGTGAAACCACGGAGCGCCCAGAGGCTGTTGATGCGGGCACCGTTAAGCTGGTAGGTACTAGCTCGGAGTCCATTACCGCCGAAGTTATTCGCTTGTTGAGTGATGAGGCGGTTTATCAGAAGATGTCATTTGCCCACAATCCTTATGGTGATGGCAAGGCCTGTCAGCGAATTCTCAACATCCTCAAAGCACAATAAATCGAGCCAAATTATGACATTTGAAACTATTTCCGTTGTTGGTCTGGGTTATATCGGTCTACCTACAGCTGCGGTCTTTGCTTCTAGAAAAAAGCAGGTTATTGGTGTTGACATTAGTCAGACGGCAGTAGATACCATTAATCGCGGTGAAATTCACATCGTAGAGCCTGACCTTGATATGGTGGTTCACGCAGCTGTAACCGAAGGTTACCTGCGGGCGACAGTCTCGCCAGAGCCTGCGGATGCATTCTTGATAGCTGTCCCTACACCGTTTAAGGGCGATCACGAGCCAGATCTTACGTATATTGAAGCAGCCAGCAGGTCTATTGCTCCAGTGTTGAAGAAAGGTGATCTAGTAATTTTAGAGTCAACTTCACCGGTAGGAACCACAGAGAGAATGGCGCAGTGGTTGGCTGAAGTGCGGAAAGATCTTACTTTTCCGCAAAACAATGGCGAAGAGTCAGACATAAGAATTGCTCATTGTCCCGAACGAGTATTACCGGGGCATGTGTTAAGAGAGTTAGTACAAAATGATCGTGTTATTGGTGGTATGACGTCTGAGTGTTCAAGACAGGCGGTCGAGTTATATAAAACCTTTGTTGAGGGTGAGTGTGTAATAACGAATGCGAGAACCGCTGAGATGGCTAAGCTGACGGAAAATAGTTTTCGAGATGTGAATATTGCATTTGCGAATGAGCTATCGATTATATGTGAAGAACAAAATATAAATGTGTGGGAGTTAATCGCTTTAGCCAATCGCCACCCACGGGTTGATATCTTAAAGCCGGGCCCGGGCGTGGGTGGACATTGTATAGCTGTTGACCCTTGGTTTTTAGTTAATGCATCACCGAATAATGCGCGAATAATTAGATCCGCTCGGGAGGTGAATGATAGTAAGCCGGTATATGTTATTGATTCAGTCATCAAAAAAACTGCGGAGCTAAAGACAAGAAGTATTCTATGTTTTGGAGTCTCTTTTAAGCCTGATATCGATGACTTGAGGGAGAGCCCAGCCCTTAGCATAGCCTTACGCTTAGCTGAAATGGATTATGATGTTAATGTGATTGAGCCTAACATTTCCAGCTTACCAGCCTCAGCTATTGATAAGGGGTGTCGTTTAATTCCTCTCGATAATGCCATTCCATTAATCGTTGATAGTATAGCGATATTGCTTGTCGGTCATAAAGAATTCAAGACGGTTGAAGAATTAGGGTCAGATAGTGTGTTAGATTTTTGTGGGATTCTAAGTGATTTTTAATAGCAGGATTTAAACAATGTCCGAATACTCGGAAAATGAAACAAAGAAAGATATATTTGAAGTTTCCTTTAATAGCAAATCCTATAAGATTTATCTTCCTGACTCTACTACAGACTACATTCAAGGAAAGATAGCGATCGAACGTAAGCCGTATGAACTTGAAATGCTCAAAAATATGGGCGGAAAAGTTTCTAAAAATGGCTTAGTGTTGGATGTAGGCGCCAATATAGGAAATCATACGCTTTACCTGTCCGCAGTAGTAGGGTGTCAAGTTGTCGCTTTCGAGCCCAACAGCTCTTTAGTTCGCGCACTTCAGAATAGTGTTAACATAAACGGCTTTAATGATTTAGTAACAATTTACAATTGCGGGTTGGGGGGTGGTATATCTACTGGGTCTTTCGAAAAAGAAATTCCTGGAAATTTAGGCGCGCAACGAATTTTGTTAGGTAATGGAGATATTGAAGTAAGGCCTCTGGATGACATCAAATTCGACAAAATCGTTGATATAATAAAAATAGATGTGGAGGGCATGGAACTCGATGTATTAGCCGGCGGAAGATTACTAATTGATCGCGATAAGCCACTTTTATACATAGAATGCAAAACAGAGGGTGATTTTACGTCAATCTATGAGTGGGTAAAGTCGCTTGGTTATCGGTATGACGAATCGTTCAATGCTACACCTACGCATCTTTTTATTCATGATGAAAGTGTAGGAATGAAGTCAGACGCTCGCGACCCGATGCTTCGCACCATGTGCAAGATTTATGAGTTGGAAAGCCAGGTGTCGACGTTGCGAAAAGCAAATGACCTGTCGAACAAAAAATATAGAGAGTCAAATGATCGTATAGATGAAAAGAAATATGAACTTTCTACCGCAAACAAAAAATATATAGAGTCAAAGGGCCGCATAGGTAAAGTGGAAAATGAACTGTCTAAGGCAAATGAAAAATATCGAGATTCAGTCGCTATTAATGTCGAAAATGAACGGAGGTTAAGCGAGACGGAGGAGCAGCTAGCAATAACTACTAATCTGCTTGATAGGTCGTTGGAGCGCTGCAGAATTCTTGAAAAAAGGGTATTGGACGTTGAGGATTATGAGGAAATCTCTATAAGTTTAAACAAGGCAAATGAAAAATACCGTCAAGTTACAAGAGAAGTCATTCCTTCGCTTAAAGAGAGACTAAGTAGTGAGCAAAGGAGGGTTGAAGTTTTAGGAAATGATCTTAAAAAATCTAATAGCAAAAGGTTGATTGCTGAGAAAAGAGTGGCTGAAATTAGGTCTAGTTTTACGTTTAAGTTGGGGTATCAAGTTCGTGGCGCTGCGGGTTCATGGAAAAAAATGATCAAGTTGCCTATCGCGTTATGGAGAATATACAAACAGGCCAAAAAACGAAATGACAAGAGAAAAGAAAAATTACAGAAAGTTATATTAAACGATCGAGCGAAATACTCACCGCCTGACATTGAGAAAACGCTGCTAGAGCGATCTCCTCCTCAGCTTTTACGGGAAAACGAAGGTAGGGCTGCGAAGGTTGCTAATCTTGAGTTGGTTTTGAATAAGCCGATACATGCGATCAATATGGCTTGTATTATGGATGATTTCACCTATAGATCCTACAATCCGGAGTGTAACCTTTTCCAGCTCACTCCCGATAATTGGGTCAATGAGCTAACTTCGTGCAATCCAGACTTGCTGTTTATTGAGTCTGCTTGGAGGGGGAAGAACGAGCTTTGGGGTGGAAAAGTTAGTCATAAAAGTAAAGCAATTGTCGGTGCAGTGGAGTGGTGTAATTCCAAGAATATTCCCGCTGTGTTCTGGAACAAGGAAGACCCCGTTCATTTTGAGACGTTTCTAACCACGGCAATGCTTTTTGATGTGGTATTTACTACCGACATTGACTGTATTCAACGCTATAAATCGGCCCTGGGCCATGATCGAGTTTATTTATTACCTTTTGCTTGCCAGCCGGTGCTCAACAACCCAATTGAGAAATATCAACGTAAAGATGGCTTTTGTTTTGCCGGCGCATACTATGTGCGCTACCCAGAAAGAACTGCTGATTTAGAGGAGTTTGTTACTGAGCTGCCAAAGTTCGCACCCCTGGAAATCTACGATAGGAATTTTGGTAAAAATGATGAAAATTATCAGTTCCCAGAAGCATATAGGCCATTTATTATAGGGACTCTGCCATTTATCGAAATCGATAAAGCTTATAAAGGTTACCAGTATGCGATAAACCTTAATTCAATAAAGCAATCACAAACTATGTTTGCTCGTAGGATTTTTGAATTGCTTGCTAGCAACACAATCACAATTAGTAACTATTCAAGGGGCCTAAGGCTATTATTTGGTGACTTAGTCGTTACTACCGATAGTGGCGATGAGGCAGTGCGTCGGTTAGAGAGCTTTGCTAATGATAAAGTGGGATTTGAAAAAGTTCGCTTGGCAGGCTTGAGAAAAGTCATGCTTGAGCATACCTATGCAGAACGTTTAGCTTATGTATTATCCAGGCTGGGAATGCAGAATAATACGATTGGGCTGCCAGATCTTGCAATTTTTTCCCCAGTTAAAGACACCAATGAAGCTAATAGAGTAATTCTTTCTTTCATAAAGCAGAAAAAGGTCCATGCAGGTTTAATATTGCTATTGGACGGCGCGTCATTAGCGGAGGTGAAAAATGCTATTGGCGATCATAAAAATATACAGTGTATTGAAATAGAGGAATCTAAAGACCAGAGTCTTGAGAGTTTGTCAGGAAAAGCTCGATGGCTTGGGTTAATGCATCCTTCAGACTATTACGGCTCGAACTATTTGTTGGATTTAATCTTAGCTACTCGCTATAGCTCAGCAGATGTAATTGGCAAGGCATCATTTTACGGAATTAGGGAGGGTAGTGTTGAACTCAACAACCCTGGCGCGGAATATCAGGCCGTTGATTCACTGTCAGCACGCAGCGCACTCGTGAACATTGAATATGTTGGCGAACAGTTGCTAGGGGGGTGGACTAAAGATCTCGGAACTCTTCAATATTCTTATCCCAATCAGTTGGCGGTGGATAGCTACAATTATTGTTATGCTGGTGCTGCAGATGAGTTCATCCACATAGTCTCTCAGGTAGTTGATGACTTGCACATAAATGAGGGAGTTGATTTTGAAAAATTGACTGCAATCTCAGAGTCAGTTGCCCCTCTACCGGACCATGCTCCCGATTGTATTTCCTATAGTGGCGAGGATTTAGCGGATATATTTGGTAGCTTTAAGTCAAAAGCGATTTCAACCGAGCTTACTGATAAAGGCTGGGACATAAATTCAAGGCTGCAGGATGGTAAGCACGAGTATATTTATAGCCCTACTGACTTTCCTCGTAAACAGTTGGAAGGCCGTGGGGGCGAGGACGGCGAGTTGAAATTTCATCTTGAAATGGAGCCGGGCTTAAACATTAGTGTTGTGTTTTTATTTCTTGATCAGCAGAAACGGCGCATTAGTCATGTTATTAAACTCGCCAATCATAATCACACTGTCGATATACCCGTCGAGGCAGCGTTTATTCGCTTTGGCTTAAGGGTTTACTCCGGAGGCTCCTCATTAATAAAGGGACTTTTGTTGGGACATCGTAATGTCGAGCCTACTGAGCTTATTGGGCAGTCAGAAACACTTCTGCTGACTAATCATTACCCCAGTTACAACGACCTCTATCGAAATGGCTTTGTTCATAGTCGGGTAATGGCCTATAAAGCACTAGGCATTGATGTTGATGTTTTTCGAATGCGAAAAGATGAGTCAATATCTTGGCACGAATTTCAGGATGTAGATGTCACTACGGGCTCTCAGGCTGCATTACATCGTTTGCTTGCCAGCGGCAGGTATAAGCACGTTCTAGTACATTTTCTTGACTCGGATATGTGGGCAGTCTTGAGTGATTACATTGAAACTGTAAATGTTACGGTTTGGCTTCACGGTGCAGAAATACACCCATGGTATCGGCGAAAATTTAATTTTGATAGTGATGATAAAATTGAAATAGCAAAAGTACAAAGCGAAAAGCGAATGAGCTTTTGGCAGGGCGTGCTCAACCCCATGCCGAAGAACTTGAACCTAGTATACGTATCAAAGAGTTTTTCAAAAGAAGTGGCAGAAGATACAGGGCTAAAACTTCCTGAAGAGCAGTATCATGTTATTCATAACCCTATAGATACGTCATTGTTCAACTATGTACCAAAGCCGGTATGTCAGCGTAATAGATTTCTATCAATAAGACCGTTTGCTTCCCGTCAGTATGCAAATGATCTAAGCGTAGAGCTTATTTTGGCCTTATCCAAAAAAGACTACTTTAGCGAATTAGAATTTCTAATTATTGGTGATGGTGTGCTTTTTGAAGAAACGGTTGCACCCTTGGAGGCGTTCGATAATGTTGTCGTTCAACGGCGTTTTCTTAGCCAGTTAGAAATCGCGTCTCTCCATAAGGAGTATGGATTATTCCTGTGCCCCACTCGTTGGGATTCACAGGGGGTGTCGCGTGATGAAGCAATGTCGTCGGGCTTGATTCCTGTCACTACACGTATCGCAGCAGTTCCAGAATTTGTAGATGGAGATAGCGGCATTCTTGGAGAGCCAGAACGTGTAGAAGAGATGGTGGTTAGAATAGACGAATTGCAGAAGTCACCAGAGGAGTTCGAAAAAATGTCGTTGGCTGCAGCACAAAGAGTGCGTATGCAGTCTAAAAGGGAAAAAATTGTTGTCCAAGAAGCCGATTTATTTCGACAAAATAAGGTGGACGAACGGCTTTTAAAGCTTAAGCAGGAGTTGAGTGCTGACAGCAATGATGAAATAAGGTACAAAATCTACTATCAGCTCTATGAGATATTAAGTAGCCGAAGGTCATATGAAGAAGCATTGATCTGTTTAGAGGTCTGCGCAGATATAACCCCTGAGAAAAGTGATGAGCTAAAAAATAGTATGTTACATCTCAAACAAGAAGTTAATAGAGTCAATATAGATTCCGCTAAATGATGATGAAGAATCTCACAAAAGCACAACGATGGCCATTATTCTCTGCTGCCTCTCGTGGCTTGAAAGATTTTTTAAGCCAAGTAGAAACGGGTCATTCAGGGAAGCCAATCAACGATATTTTGAATGCGAAGGGGTGTACACCATGGTTTCATATGACCATTGCTGCTTCTGGAAAAGTGGCTGCCTGTTGTTTTGATGGTGAGGTTGCCTGGCCTTCAGGCAATGTCGCTGAGCAGTCCGTGTTGGATATCTACAACGGACAATATCTCAAATCTCTGAGGGCTGATATGTACAAACGCCTTGAGGCCAAAGATCCTTGTGTTTCATGCACTATTCATTGGGGTGGTGGATCTAAGTGTGCGTTATATAGTTATGACGGCAAGATGGTTTGTTCAGCTTTTAATTTTGGATAGTCAGGGATAGAGCTAAATAAATGAAAAAATATGTAATTTGTAAGGGTTATTATGGCATGGGCGGTAGCCTTGCTGTTTTAGTATGCGCGATGAGGCTTGCGGAAGAGTTAGGGCGGGAGCTTATTATCGACTGGAGGAACTGCGCCTATAAAATTGAAAATGCTGATGTTTTTGAAGTGCTTTTTCAAACCCCTCAAATCATTGGCCCTAAGCGTTCGGAGTGGAGTGGTTATAAAGTCTGGCCTGATTACTGGCAAGAATTAGTGACTTATACCAAGCCTCACTCACAGACATTGCCATTGTCTAGAGTTACTGCTGACCTATTCGAAGAGCTAAGCACCGAGGAGCAAGAGGGGCAGGAACTGGTTGTAATATCAAGAGATGACAAATACTGGCATCGCGCAGAATACCATGATGAAATGTCGTCTCTTATGCAAAAAGTAGTACCCAATAAAGACATAATGGGGAAGGTGTCAAAATTTGTTGAGATGCATTTAGGAGAGAATGCGATAGGTGTTCACTATCGTCATGGAAATGGAGAAAGAACCGTCATACCGCCAGATATAACTTGGTTTTTTGAATCTATTGATAAGTTTTTGCTGGTTTCCCCAGAGTCTGCAATATTCTTGTGTACTGACTGTGCGGCAGTTATTGATACGTTTAAAGGTCGCTATGGAGATAAAGTCGTTTTTATAGAAAAACAATTCCCTGAAATTGGGTCGGGCCCAATGTATAATGCCGATAGTGATGATCATCGTCTTCGCAACGCCATAGAAGCTATATTGGATATATGGACGCTTTCGTATTGTAATTATTTTGTGGGTTCAAAAAGCTTTTTCTCGGGTGTGGCTGCAAAGCTCAATGGCAATATCACCAATGAAAATTCACGCTGGTGGATACCGAAAAATAGAAGTCATTCCGTGCCAGAAGGTCATTTACCTTTAGATCAGTATCCTGAGATCCATCAGGGGTTTGTTAAGCGTGACATAAAAACAGATAACGTTTTTGTAGAGAGTAACGACACAGGCAATACTATCTATTACCTTTATAACAGCATTGAAATGTTGAGCGGTCAGAGTGATGAAAGTGTATATGCATCAGTTGCAGAGAAAATTAAAAAACTGCGCTTTTATTAAGTGCATTGAAGGTTAAATAGTATGTGGCTATTACAGCAAATAGGGCAATATCTATTCTGGTTTTTTTCAGCGCTAAAGAAGTTTTTTGGTATCACTACGTTACCATCGATTCTAGCGGTGACATTTATTCTGGTATCTACTGTCGCGCAGACTTTTGCTTTTTTTCTGCCGTTAAAGGTTGTTTTGCTTTTAGGTTCTGATGGGGTGCCAGATTATTTTAAGGTTGTGTTTGGAGATGCTGCGAAAAATGATCTAATCGCTTGGTTGTCGATATCGGCAGTCGGCTTTTATTTGTTTCACCTGTTGGCAGACTACTTAGCGGCTTCGTGTGTTGGGCGAGGTGCCGATCGGCTGATGCAAAGCTCCAAGAAAATAGTTATCTACTCCAATCAAAAACTATTAGCTGAAGGTTTTTATGGAAAAATGTGCAGCAGTATTGCAGCTGCCTTATTTGTTCTGATTGCAATCCTTGTTGGGCTAAAGCTAGATATGTTTTTATTTCTATCTTTGTTAGTTATATTGCTTTTATTGTTTGTTTTGACTGCGGTAGTTTGTTCTTTTGACGCGGGGAAGTTTTTCCTAATTGAGCACTATCAAGCCGTACTGGTTATAATTTCTGGTGTTTGCTTCCTATTTTTATTTGGAGTTATTGTTTTTTCTGCTTTAGTTCTTGGAGAAGGCAATCTGGTATTTGCCATTGTCAATTTGATGCTTGGCCGCCAAATGTTGCAGCGCCTAGTGTCAGTATTTCGGGACGGAGTGTTTTTATCCAGAAGCAGAGTTAAGTTTAATTCGTTATTTTATGTTGGTTTGCACTATCAGCCTAATACCAGCTCTGATCAAGAAAAATGCTTTTCAGAGTTATGTCATCGTGATGCTCGGATAAAGTGGTTGAAAAGATTATTGCCTGAGGGGTCGAATCGTGAAGTGGACTATAGTTCATTTTGGCATGAGCTGGGCATGAGCAATTTGGTGGGTTTTGCAGTATTTGATAGCATGGGTAGGGAGCAGGCCTTTATTAAGATTTCTGGCCCTGGACGAGAGGGGCTGGCAGAGCATGAAAAAATACTTTTAGAAAGCGATTGGGCAAAAGGCCTACCTGCTCCCTGCCTTCGAGAGAAGAGCATTCTAGAATCCTTTGACTGCTTGGTTTTTGATGAGGTGGGTGAAAAAGTAGCGGAGAAAGATTTAGGCCCAGCTTATATGTCAGTATTGGCTTCTATTTGGTCGGTTGAGCCAGATGGAGAGCTGGTTAACAAATATGCTCGTTCAAGGCCTATGATTGGTGACCGCCTAACTATTGAAATAGCAGCCATATTATATGAGGTTGCTAATACAGATTATTACCGACTGGCAGTGGAGAGCTATGTAACACACTTTACCAAGCTAAAGTCATTGATAAGCGATTTGCCACTATGTATATATAATCCAGATTTAAATATATATTTAATTTATCAGAGGGCAGACTCTAGTTATATTAGCCCACATTGGGGGCGCTGGGGGATTGAGCCTATTGGTTTCGGTTGGAGGGCGTGCGATTTCGAATTTTTGGGTGAGTATTTAAGTAGAGCAAAAAAACAGAGGCCACAACTAACAGATGTGACCGAAAAACATGTGAAAATGGTGGCCCTATTATCTCAGTTTGAGCTTCATCTAAAGTCGCATAGCTATGTGACCGCGGTATTAATGTTGCCAGAGATAATGAACTGTTTAGGGTATACAGTCAAAGATCAGTAGGGCTAAAGTGGTTTATATTGATCCTAATTTTAGAAACGTAAAGTGAGTGTAAAAGTGAAAACAGCATTTATAACAGGTGTAACCGGACAAGATGGATCGTATTTAGCCGAATTTTTATTAGAAAAAGGGTATGAAGTACATGCGATTCTCCGCCGCTCATCGGTATTTACCACGCAGAGAATAGACCACTTGATGGGCCATGAATCATTTTTTACCTATCATGGAGATCTAACCGATTCGAGTAATCTGCATACCCTATTAGGGAAAATAAACCCTGATGAAGTTTACAATTTAGGTGCACAATCTCATGTCGCGGTGTCGTTTGAAGTTCCTGAGTATACGGCAGAGGTCGATGCAGTTGGGACTATACGATTGTTGGATGCGATAAAAGATTTGGGAATAAAACCTAAATTTTATCAGGCTTCTACGTCAGAACTTTTTGGGGGCTTGCCTGATACAGCCCCCCAAAGTGAGACTACCCCGTTCTATCCTAAATCGCCTTATGGTGCAGCAAAGATTTATGCTTATTGGGTGACAGTGAATTACAGGGAGTCTTACGATATGTTTGCCTGTAATGGGATTCTATTTAATCATGAGTCGCCTCGACGGGGTGAGACATTTGTTACCAAAAAAATCACTAAAGCGGCGGCAAAGATTTCTCAAGGACGGCAAGAAATTCTTAAGCTAGGTAATATGGATGCAAAACGAGATTGGGGCTATGCCAAAGATTTTGTTGAAATGATGTGGCTGATGTTGCAACAAGATGAAGCAAAAGATTACGTAATTGCAACAGGAAAAACCTACACTGTTCGTCAATTTGTAGACTATGCCTTTGAAGCTGTGAACATTAAGTTAAGGTGGGAAGGAGAGGCTAGTAATGAAGTGGGTATTGATTGCGCTACTGGAAAAACATTAGTTATGGTTGACCCCAAATATTACCGTCCTGCCGAAGTTGAGCTTCTTTGGGGGGATGCGGGTAAAGCTGAACGTGAACTTGGCTGGACGGCGAAAACAAACTTGAAGGAATTAGTAAGAATTATGGTCGATTATGATCTTAAATATGATAATTATGGTGGTGATTTAACATGATACTGGTAACCGGGGCGACCGGCTTCTTAGGCAAGCGCGTATGCCGCTTACTTGATCAGCAAGGAAAAGCGTACACTAAAACTTCTTTAAGTATGGGTCTTGATCTAAGAGATAAAGCTGCCACAAAAGAATTCTTTGCAAAGACTAAGCCTGACACCGTACTGAACTGCGCATCTTATGTCGGTGGCATACAGTTTGGTGCGAAGCATCCGGTAGAGCTTTTTCAAAATAACTTAGAGATTGCAATAAGCTTACTTGGAGCGGCTAATGCTATAGGAATTAAACGAATTGTTAACCCTATTTCAAATTGTGCTTACCCCGGTGAAGCCACTCTGTTTAAAGAAGAAGAGCTTTGGGATGGACCAATGCATGACTCCGTTATGGTGTATGGCTTTGTTCGTAAAGCATTTTGGGTTGGGTCTTGGGCTTATGCTCAGGAGCATAATATGGATGTAATGAATATCATATTATCCAATATGTACGGCCCAGAAGATCACTTTGAGGAAGAGCGATCGCATGCCTTGGGTGCACTGATAATGAAGTTCGTAAACGCGAAAAATAACAATGATGAATTTGTTAATGTTTGGGGCTCAGGTAAGCCGGTTAGAGAATGGCTGCATGTTGATGATGGCGCTCAAGCGATGGTCCGCAGCCTGGATGTAGAAAGAACAATCGACCCTGTTAATATAGGGGTTGCTGAAGGCATATCCATTATTGATATGGCAGAGCAGATAAAGACGATAGTGGGCTATGAGGGTAAAATCAAACTAGACCCAAGCAAACTTGATGGTGCGCCTTATAAAACTGTCGATGGTAGTAAAGGCAAAGCGCTTTTAGGCTGGGGACCAGAAATTGCCTTTGATACTGGCCTGCGAGGAACAATTGAGTGGTACATTAACAACATAACTAACAATGGGAATAATTAATCATGGCTGTTCAAGAAATCAAAGAAGGTGAATTGGTTTTAGCTCGACATATACCCGCAGATACAGCGTGGGCCGGCGGTCTAAGCTTTTTTTCAGCGGATGAAGAGTATATACAAGTAGGGACTTGGTGCTATGGTTCAGGTAAAGAGTTATTAGCACATACTCATAATGAAGTAGCAAGAGAAGTACTCTGGACACAGGAAGTGCTTTATATTCGCAGCGGTAGTATTAAAGCCGGTGTTTATAATACCTCTGAAGAAATGGTTGAAGAGATTGTAGCCAGTGCGGGCGATATTCTTATTCTACTACGTGGCGGCCATGGTTATCATATTCTTGAGGATGGTACTCAAGTACTAGAAGTAAAAAATGGCCCTTATGTAGGTGCTGATAGAGATCGCAGAAGACTGTAAATAACTAGGTGGCTGAATTTATAGCCGTCTCTTGTGTCGATTAGCTAGATAAACTATAGGGTTGTATTTGTGGAATTTTCGAAAATTAAAGTGTCAGGTACTGGGTCATATGCACCTCCCAAGGTGGTGACTAACGAAGATTTAGCGGCTCGGGTGGATACCACTCCTGAATGGGTTTTTAATAACCTAGGAATCAAAGAGCGGCATGTTTCTGATGGCGAGCTAACATCTGATTTGGCATCGAAAGCTGCAGCTAAAGCAATAGCTGCAGCCGGTATCGACAAAGAAGATATCGGGTTGATTATTGTTGCTACATCTACACCGGATCGCAAAGCCCCCTCAACAGCCTGTATTGTTAAGAACAAGCTCGGCATAAAAAATCACAGCCCGGCATTTGACTTGGCGGCTGTATGCTCTGGTTTTGTATATGCATTAAATCTAGCGGCAACGCAGATACAGGTAGGTTCGTGCAAAAAGGCATTAGTGATCGGGGCGGATTGTTTTTCGTCTATTACCGACTGGGACCGAAGGGATTGTGTTTTTTTTGGTGATGGTGCGGGCGCTGTAATTGTTGAAGCCGCAGAGGGTGATACTTTTTATCATGGCCGGTCGTTTTCTGAAACAGAGTGTGTAGACAACTTCACGGTTTACCCTGAGGATAAAACATTTACAATGAATGCAAAAGCGGTGTATGAGACGGGGTCTAAAGTCGTCCCTGCCGCCGTTAAGCAGGTCATTGAAGAATGCAATTTAGAGATTAGTGATATTAGCTGCATAATACCGCACCAGCCCTCTAAAAAACTTTTAACCTCCGCTGCTGATAATTTGGGTATAGATTTCTCATTAATTAAAACCAATATGGAAAGGTATGCCAATACGTCAGGTGGAACAGTGCCAATTTTACTAGACGAGACCGTTAGAGCGGGTGAAATTAAAAGCGGCGATATCGTTGTATTTGCGGCGGTCGGGTCAGGCTGGACCTGGGCTGCATCAGTAATGAAATGGCCATAGCTTTGGAGTTAGAATAATGTCATCGTATAAAGAAAATGTTCTGATAATTGGTGGTTCAGGCGGTTTAGGTTCAGGATTAGCCGAAAATTTAAGTAAAGATTTTAATGTCTTTGCTGTGGGATCAAAAGATTTCAATATCTTAGATTTAGAAAATATAAAGAAATTTTTTGAAGAGAAAGAAATTGGCAATATTGTTAATCTTGCTGGTTATAATTATGACTGCTTATTACATAAGTATAATGCAACCAACCACCATGAAATTGACAAGCAAATCGATGTCGTGATTAAAGGCTCGCTTAATGTATTAAACGCTTGCTTGCCTGGCATGAGAGAACGGGGTTACGGTAGAATTATACTAGCGTCCTCAATTTTGGCATCGTCTCCAGTTGCCGGTACCGGTGTTTATTCAGCGGCCAAGTCATTTGTAGAAGGCTTGGTAAAGGCATGCTCTGTTGAAAATCGTAAAAAAGGCATAACGGCTAATGCGATTCAAATTGGATATTTTGATGCAGGGCTGACACATCGCATACCCGATAAGTTGAAAGATACTATTTTAGAGAGCTTACCATCCGGGCGATGGGGCACTATTGAAGAGCTAGCAAGCACAGTACGGTTTTTAATAGAAAACGAATACATTAGCGGTACGACGATTAAAGCCAATGGCGGAGCCCAGTTTTAATGGATATTGGAGACGATTTTTTTATTGATGATGACGTTGTCATCAAACATAAAGACCTAGCCCGGTTCGGTAATCACGTGGCTATTGATAAGGGTTTTTATTGCACGACAGAAATTGACATAGGCGATTATGTTCATATCGCGCCTTATAACGTCATTATTGGTGGCCGTGATGCAAAATTAACCATGGGGCATTTTAGTGGTTTAGCTTCCGGTTCTAAAATTGTTTGCGGTGGAGATGATTTTAGTTCGGGCGCATTAATGAATCCACAAGTACCCATCAAATACAGAGAGCCGCTAATAACCGAGGTGGTTTTTGAGGCATTTTCATGCGTGGGTGTTAATTGCTCCGTGATGCCCGGTGTTACGTTGGCAGAAGGTTCTGTAGTAGGTGCAAATTCTGTGTTAACAAAAAACACTGAGCCCTGGACAATCTATGTTGGTTCTCCAGCCCGCCCTGTAGCGGTAAGGCCATCCAAAAAAGCATATGCCTATGCCAAAGAGCTAGGCTACGATTATTAATTGAGATTTATATAATGTCTGATTCATTTATTATGCAAATGCGCCCCTGGTTTGGCGAAGAAGAAAAAAAAGCCATTAGTGAGTATATGGACGAAGATGGTTTTATTACCGAGTTCAAACGTACAGAACAGTTTGAGTCTATGATTGCCGAGTATACCAATGCGAAGCATTGTATAGTCGTCAATAACGGTACCATCAGCCTAACCTTGGCTGCTATGGCTTGTGGTATCGAGGCTGGAGACGAAGTGATAGTCCCTAACTACACCATGATTGCAACGCCTAACTCCATAAAAATGTTTGGTGCCCTGCCGGTATTCGTTGATGTAGAGCCGACTACACTTTGCCTTGATATAGAAAAAGTAAAACAAGCAATTACGCCCAAAACCAAGGCGATAATGTTGGTTTCTGCTAACGGTCGTTATCCTACTGCTGGCATCGCAGCGTTTGAAAATCTTGCAAAAGAAAATAACTTAATGTTGATCGAAGATTCAGCACAATCGTTAGGTTCATATTATCCAGATGCTCGCCATATTGGCACGGCAGGTAATGTGGGCAGCTTTTCTTTTTCTGCACCAAAAATAATTTCTACCGGCCAAGGCGGTGCGATAATTACCAATGATGATGCTATTGCAGATCGCGTTCGTCGTCTTAAAGACTTTGGGCGTAGCGCCGGTGGTAATGATGTCCATGACGAAATCGGCTATAACTTTAAGTTTACTGAGCTTCAGGCCTGTATTGGTATTGAGCAGATGAAAAAGCTTGAATGGCGTGTTGGTCGCAAGAAAGAGATCTACAAAAGGTATCTAACTCAATTAAGTGATGTAAAAGAAATTCAGTTTTTTGATCAAGACTTAACTTCAACAACACCCTGGTTTATTGATTCGCTCGTTGAAAATCGTGAAGCCTTACAGCTTGCGTTAAAAGGCAATGGTATCGGAGCGAGAGTAATGTACCCCCCAATTAATAAGCAGAAAGCTTATCAGATTGCAGGGGAGCATAGGGTATCGAACCTAGTCGGTGAGAGGGGACTTTGGTTGCCATCTTCAGGGCAACTGACCGATAGCGAAATTGATCATGTCTGTGACTCCATTAAGGCCTTTTATGATGCCCAATAATATTCATAGTATTTTCTGCTGATTATCATACGGGACAATAATTGCTTGAAGTTGAATCATTGAAGATTTCCATGGTTGTGTGGAACGAGTTTCGGAACGACGCTCGAGTTTTAAAAGAGGCTGAAACGCTGCACGCTGCAGGTCATTTAGTGACTGTGCATGCATTACATACACCTAACGTCACCGCTGAAAAAGAAACACTAGAAGGTGGTATTAGCGTAGTACGTATGGCCCGAAGCCCTTTATGGCGATTCCGAAAAAAAGGCCAATCTGGAGCAGTAGGTGACAAACAGCCAGCGGTTCAGGGGCCCATTGGCCAGATGAGCACTAATCGGCAAATACTGAGAATTATTGCAAGACTATGGACGCATTTAGGTTTGATTGTCCTTATGCTGAAATCCAGGCCTGACATTGTGCACTCTCATGACGTTAATACCTTGCCAACGGCATGGATTGTCTCTGTGTTAAGCCGTAGTCAGTTAGTTTATGATGCGCATGAAATCAGCACTGATCGAGAAGGCTATGCCAGTTTTAGAAGCTTCGTGGCGTTTGTTGAAAAACATTTAATGCCAAGGGCACAAGCAACGATAACAACCACAGATGCACGTGCAAAATTTTTTCGACGGGCATATCAGGTCTCTAGGCCCATAGTGTTGCAAAACCGGCCTAGAAAATCTTCTTCGTTTACAGGGCATTCAAACCGTTTGCGTGAAGAGCTTCAGCTCAATGCATTATGGCCAATCATTGTGTATCAAGGCGGGCTACAGCAGGGACGAGGCCTTGAGCGATTAGTTGAGGTCGCTGCCAAAGTCGACAAAGCTTATATCGTATTTATTGGTGGTGGGCGATTAGAGAGCTTGTTGAAAGCGCGCGCCCATGAATTAGGCTTGGAAGATAAAGTCTATTTCATTCCTACAGTCAGTCTGGATGACCTCCCCGAATATACTGCGTCAGCGGATATTGGCGTACAGCCAATAGAAAATACTTGTTTAAATCACTTCACCACCGATTCAAACAAACTATTTGAGTATGTCACTGCAGGGTTGCCCGTTGTCGCTTCTGATTTACCTGAAATACGCGCTATAGTCTCGCAGAATCAATTAGGTCTATTGGTAAAACCTGGAGATAGTGACGAATTGGCGGCAGCACTTAACCGAATGGTTAGTAACCCTGAATTAAGAGAAAAATACCAAAAAAATTCTAAGATAGCCCGAGAATTTCTCAACTGGGAAGAGCAAGAACATAAATTAATAGAATTCTATGATAAAGTAGCCACCAATAACTAGTTTATGAAACGAATACTGCCAGGTCTGGGAAGTCCAGACAAATAGCGTCTCCCTTTCCAACCATCGTAGGCTGAGTACTAGGCTGGCACAATTATGGCCGCCGTCAGTTATTACCCATATGCCAAACTCGCATAGAAATGATTATTAATCGCATAGTGCCTGGGGCTTCAATTGCCGGGTATCGTTGGCTTTACTCTCCAAAACAGGTCGGCTTTGGGTTGAAACTGTCATAAAAAGGCTCTGATTCAATCGAGGTTTAGAGGCTGATCAGTGCCAAGCTCAGACGCCACTCCACTAACTTGTCGTATTTTACCCTAATAAGTCTTCGAATTTATGGATAAGAAGGATTAACATCATTTTCTTTTCGCTTACGGTAGTTTTAAGCTGTTTGTGATGTATTTGTCGGGGTAAATAGAGGGCCTATGACAGGCTGGCGGATAAACGGTAGAATAGTCTGATTCAATTGCCTACCGAGTAACGCCCCGCTTAGATTATGCCTACAAAGCGTATCTTGTTAATCAGCTACTATTTCCCACCTGACTTGGCGGCGGGCTCTTTTCGCGTAGAAAGCCTACTGGATGCCTTGATCGAAGACGCGGATGCAGATACTGAGTTAGAGTTGATTGCAGCCTCCCCTAGTCGTTATTCTTCGTTTTTGATGGCTGCCGAAAGTGAGGAGTACTATCGCGGTGTTCGTATTCGTCGCTTGAAAGTCCCATTTATGGGGCGCTCACTACCGGCGCAGTCATTGCGACACCTTCTTTTTTCGCTGCGGTTATTGTTGTTGTTACGCGGCTGTCGCTACGATGTTGTCGTGGCAACCTCTTCTCGCTTAATGACCGGAGTAGTGGGAAGCCGTATTGCGAAAATGGTTAAGGCTCGATTGTATCTGGATATCAGAGATATTTTTACCGAGGTATTGGCGGAGATGTTTCCTGGTAAGTTGTTTGGTCCTTTGCATGGCTTTTTGCGTTATCTTGAGCGCAAGACGCTACAGTCTGCCGATCACATTAACTATGTTTCGCAAGGTTTTTTGCCATATTTTGATAACTTGTCGTTATCGGTGTCCACTAGTGCCCATACCAATGGAATTGACGATGTGTTTCTGGAGCAAAATTGGACAGAAGCCCCCGCAAACGACACGCGGCCCGAAGTGTTCTATGCCGGTAATGTCGGTGAGGGTCAGGGATTACACAAGTTATTACCTGAATTGGCGGAGCGCTGTTCCGAGCGGTTTCGATTTACCGTGATGGGTGATGGCGGCAAAGCACATCTATTGCGTCAGGCGTGTGATCAGCGGGGAGTATCCAATGTTACTATCTTGCCACCGGTTTCTCGCTTGGAGTTGATTGCACGCTATAAACAGGCAGATGTTTTGTTTTTACAGCTCAATGACTTACTCGCATTTCAGAGAGTACTACCATCAAAATTGCTTGAATATGCCGCAACAAGCAAACCTATCTTGGCCGGTGTTTCAGGTTATGCGCAGCAATTTATCGAACAACATATATCGGGTGTTGGGTTGTTTCCGCCCTGTGATGTGATGGCGGCGAAGAGGGCACTGGAAGCTATTGTGCTAGCACCAGTGGACCGAGGCGAGTTTTGTCAGTTGTTCGCTCGACGGAGAATAATGGCGAAAATGGCAGCAGAGGTTCTTGCGCTTGCGAACACTGACCACTGAAGAATGCATAGTTTTTACGGTGAACTGTTGTCTAATATAAGTAGACTGGGAAGTTATGAGAATATTACTAACCGGCAGCTCAGGTTTTTTGGGTGGTCATCTTTGTACTATGCTGCATGATCAAGGGTATGAGTTAACCTGCAGCGCTAGAGAACCCGTAATATCTTCACCGCAAGAGCGTAATATTGTTGTGCCTGATATCGCTGTTTATGATTTATGGGACAAAGTATTGGCAGATATTGACGTGGTGATCCATTGCGCAGGAATTAGTCATGGTGAAGAAAATGACGAATCGCTGTTTTCTGTCAACTCAGAGGGTAGTCGGCGGTTGGTTGCTGCGGCAATAGAAAGCAGTGTTAAAAGGTTTATTTACATCAGTACGGTGAAGGTACTAGGGGAAAAGACACTGGATGCTCCTTTTTCGAACATGAGTCAACCTTATCCTGTCGATGCTTATTCAGCATCAAAATTGGTCGCTGAGAATTTACTGGTGGATGCTGCTAGTCATTCTGACATGGAGTATGTTGTTATAAGGCCTACCTTAATATATGGCCCCGGTGTGAAGGCAAATTTTTTGCAGCTGCTTAGATTGGCAAAAACCCCGCTTCCATTACCTCTGGCATCTGTGGACAATCGCCGTGACATGATTTCGACAAGTAATCTTTGTGATCTGATCTCGGTTTGTGTTGATCATCCAAAGGCTAAAAATCAAACATTTTTGGCTGCAGATGGTTGTGCATACTCACTTCGGGAGTTAGTTACCATTATGCGTGAAGTGTTTGGTCGGCCGTCTCGTTTATTTCCTTTTCCATCTCAGTGGCTGCGTTATGGTTTGGTGCTATTGGGAAAAAGAGCAATAGCTGATCGCTTATTTGATAATCTGGAAGTCGATATTTCTCATACCACGGCCACGCTGGATTGGCAGCCAAAATATACTTTAGAGGGAACATTGCGGGAGATGCATATTGAATAGCCTGCTGTTTCGCACATCAGATGTCGTATTCGCTGTTTGTGGTCTATTGCTAGTTTCCCCGGTTATGTTACTGGTTATTTTTTGTGGGTTCTTCGATACGGGGTCGCCCCTTTTTTTTCAGCGGCGGGTAGGTATTAATAATCGCCCATTCACTCTGATCAAGTTCCGTACAATGAGGGCTGATACTGAGTCTGTGGCAACTCATCAGGTCGATAGTGACTCTGTTACTCGCTTAGGCGCAATACTCAGAAAGAGTAAGCTTGACGAATTGCCGCAACTGTTTAACGTACTTAAAGGCGATATGAGCCTAGTAGGCCCCAGACCCTGTTTGTTCAATCAATCGGAATTAATAGCCGAGCGTCAGCAGCTAGGGGTTTTTACAGTACTGCCTGGTATCACCGGTCTGGCTCAATTG
>Ga0206127_1001965_pt1 | contig 21291 bp, 18 predicted proteins | sample Helgoland_Spring_6_FD_148646 | JGI IMG/M metagenome (GOLD analysis project Ga0206127, IMG submission 148646) | Pelagic subsurface seawater microbial communities from Kabeltonne, Helgoland, North Sea - Helgoland_Spring_Bloom_20160419_1 | ecosystem: Environmental > Aquatic > Marine > Epipelagic ...
ATGGCAGAGCGGTTGAATGCACCAGTCTTGAAAACTGGCTTAGGTTAATAGCCTAACTAGGGTTCGAATCCCTATCCCACCGCCATACAAAAAAAGGCCCCTTTTAAGGGGCCTTTTTTTGTATGCGGTCGGACAGGGCGAGAACCCTAGCGGGTTCGACTAAATGCGAACGCATTTTGGACGCCGCAGGCGGTCCGCAGGACTTGCTAACAGCCCATAGGCTGTTAGCAATCAATCCCTTCTCCCAGCACGCAAACCTCCCCAACGGAACTACCCTTTTTGTATGCGCTCGGACAGGGCGAGAACCCTAGCGGGTTCGACTAAATGCGAACGCATTTTGGACGCCGCAGGCGGTCCGCAGGACTTGCTAACAGCCCATAGGCTGTTAGCAATCAATCCCTTCTCCCAGCACGCAAACCTCCCCAACGGAACTACCCTTTTTGTATGCGCTCGGACAGGGCGAGAACCCTAGCGGGTTCGACTAAATGCGAATACATTTTGGACGCCGCAGCCGGTCCGTAGGACTTGCTAACAGCCCATAGGCTGTTAGCAATCAAAAATTCGCCGGTGGTTACCTGCAATTTGGCGACGGCCCTAAAGCCTAAACAGCCGTTTTCAAAACACTCAAACTAAACCAGCAATTAACTGCCCAGACGCTTGATCGAGTAGAGATCAAAGCCAAAATCCTGACAGTCATAGACCGCATCAGATATCTCACGAGCAGTATTGCCCTCCACCATCCAAGCAGCCATATCAGCCGTTTGCTCTGTAGCACTACTCCAGAAGTTGGCCCGAACAAACTGAAACCCCTGTATAGACCCTCCGGCAGTCGCCGGATCAAACTGAGGGATATGTAAATAGGACATATAGTTCATGCCACGGCCAACCGTTCGCTGATCGGCAATCCAGCCAGTAAACGCGGCTGCAGCTGCAGCACCATCCGCCTGAGTCTTACCCTCTTTAAAGGAACAAAAGTTATAGGTAGCTTGGAACGGTTCTTCTGCATCCCATTCCTGCACTGGCGCTGTTACTGCCATTGATTCAAAAAGGAATCGCTTCTCAGGATTACAAACCATAGTGCTATTAAACTCTGCACCAAAGGCTTCAGCTTGATTTTCTGCCCAATCTTTCCAGCCAGCATCGCGGGCTTCAACAGAAGACCAGACATTCGCCCACATACCGTCATAGCGATCATTTTTGATCTTCGGCACAATGGCAAATGCCCCTGCCAAAGGCGCAGCACTTTGCCTATCGAGCTCGTTCCATGCCGCTGTCAGCTTGGCATAGTTCTCTGGGCTAAAGTCAGCCCCGGCATCGCAATACATATATTCGACAAACATTGATGTTGGCTCGGCGGCTGGTGCCATATCCTTTTCAGCCACTGGGTTACTCTCGACATTTTGTTCCCCACAGCCTGTTAATAAAACTGCTGATAAGGCTAGTCCTGTGATTAATTTCATATTTAATACCCCTAGATAATGATCGTTAAATTTATTGTTATATTTACGCTTGATTCAATCAGGTAGCAGCAGAAAACCGCAGGTTATTAGTCCACCCTCTATTCAAATTCGACTAGATTGGATCTGTTATACAGCCTTAAAATGCATTAATCAAAATTAGATCCTATTATTAGTAACCGTAATCCGCGCTTTAAACATTTTGCCAGTATTTAAATCTACTGGCTTTTCGCTATAATGCCCGCGCCTCCCCTTGGTGAAATTGGATATCACGCTAGCCTCCTAAGCTTGAATTTCAGGTTCGACTCCTGAAGGGGAGACCATTACAATCCCCGCCATGAACCTACTCCTCCTAAAACCCGAACAAGTCTCTCAGCAGGTCGCTATCGTTAGCGGCCGCCAGCTTGAGAATTTACTCGCCGTTCAACGAGCCCAGGTGGGTGATTCAGTGCGCATTGGCTTAATTAACGGCCTGATGGGCCAAGCGATTATCAAAAGCCTGAGCGCCGAGCAGGCAACCCTTGAGATCAACCTTGATACCCCGCCACCGCCGGTGACGCCACTCTGCCTAATACTGGCACTGCCGCGACCGAAGATGTTGCGCAGAACCTTACAGAGCGTTGCTGCTATGGGAGTTAAAGAAATCTATCTGGTGAATTCACGCCGTGTGGAGAAGAGCTTTTGGCAGTCACCTTTTTTGCAGCCTCAGGCCATTGAAGAGCAGCTTATGCTGGGACTGGAACAGGCGCGAGATACGCTGATGCCCACACTGCATATGCGCAAACGCTTTAAACCCTTTGTTGAAGACGAACTGGGGGAGATTATTAAAGGCAGTCAGGCTTTGCTAGCCCATCCAGTAACTGATGCACCCTGCCCTATCCATTGCGAGTCAGCAGTGACCTTGGCGATTGGCCCTGAAGGCGGATTCATTCCCTACGAGGTTGAGCTATTGAGCTCTGTAGGCTTTAAAGCAGTGCATATCGGCCCGCGAATCCTCAGGGTTGAGGTCGCGGTGCCAGCACTGATATCGAGATTGTTCCCCGCCTAGCGACGACGGGGCTTGGTACGTGATGAGCGCGGCTGCGCTTTCACTTTAGGACGCGCCTTAGTACTCTCGCGGCGAATCACTTCTTTCTCGCGACGAGACTCACCCGGCACTAAGAAGCCATCTCCACTACCAATCAAATCCGAACGGCCCATACGGCGCAACGCTTTGCGCAACATGGGCCAGTTTTCCGCGTCGTGATAACGCAAGAAGGCTTTGTGCAGGGTTCGCTGCTCTTGGGTTTTGGCGGTGAAAATCTGCTCAGTATTGTTCTTGCCCAGGGGCTTGAGCGGGTTTTTCTCGGTGTAATACATGGTTGTAGCCGAGGCCATGGGCGAGGGATAAAAACTCTGCACCTGATCGACACGGAAGCCATTAGCCTTCAACCACAGACCCAGAGCCATCATATCTTCATTGGTTGATCCCGGATGAGCGGATATAAAGTAGGGAATCAAATACTGCTTTTTGCCCGCTTCTTTGGAGAAGCGCTCAAACATTTCTTTAAATTCGTAGTAGCTGCCCATGCCCGGCTTCATCATCTTCGATAGCGGGCCATCTTCCGAGTGTTCTGGGGCAATCTTTAGGTAGCCTCCCACATGATGGGTTACCAGCTCTTTAACATATTCTGGATCCAGCACAGCCAGGTCATAACGCAGACCGGAAGCCACAACCACTTTCTTCACCCCAGGCAAGGCACGGGTTTTGCGATACAGCTGGGTGGTGTGCTTATGGTCGGTTTCCAAATTGACACAGATCGACGGATAGACGCAGGATGGACGTCTACAGGTCGCCTCAATCTTTTTATCTTTACAGTTGAGACGATACATATTGGCAGTGGGACCGCCAAGATCCGAGATCACGCCGGTAAAGCCTGGGGTCAAATCACGGATTTTTTCAACTTCATTCAAAATCGACTCTTCCGAACGACTCTGGATCACACGGCCTTCGTGCTCGGTGATCGAACAGAAGGTACAGCCGCCAAAACAACCGCGCATAATATTCACCGAGAAGCGGATCATATCGTAGGCGGGAATCTTGGCATCGCCGTAAGTCGGATGCGGAACACGCTTGTAGGGTTGGTCAAAGACCCAATCCAGCTCTTCAGTTTCCAATGGAATCGGCGGCGGATTGACCCAAATGTCGTTGCGCCCCTGCCTCTGCACCAATGGTCGAGCATTGCCGGGATTGGTTTCACGGTGAAAAATACGGTCAGCGTGGGCGTAGAGCACTGGGTCTGCCGTCACTTCATCGAAGGACGGCATGCGAATATAGGTAGAGCTGGGATCAGTCTTGATCGCCTGAGTGTCGGGAATAATCGACAGCACCTGCTCTTCGCTGCTAGAACCTACAGCAGCCGTTTCTGCACTGGCACAGGCCTCAGCTTTCATCGACTGCATACGAATCTCTTTGGCATCGGCATTGTCCGAGGCCTTAGACATCTCATAAGGATTTTTTTGTTTCTTAAGCCGACCAGGCTGATCCACTTTGGTGGAATCGATCTCTTTCCAGCCTTCGGGAATCGTTCGGCACATAAAGGCGGTGCCGCGGAGATCGGTAATATCTCGAATATTCTCGCCCTTGGCCAATCTGTGGGTCAGATCAATCATGGCTCGCTCGGCGTTACCGTAGAGCAGGATATCGGCGGTGGAATCAATCAATACTGAACGCTTTACCGACTCAGACCAATAATCATAGTGGGCCAAGCGTCGCAGACTGGCTTCGATACCACCGGCAACCACTGGCACATCATTGTAGGCTTCGCGACATTTTTGCGCGTAGACCGTCACCGCACGGTCCGGACGCTTGCCACCCAGGTCGCCAGCGGTGTAGGCATCATCGTGACGCAGACGGCGATCAGCGGTGTAGCGATTGATCATCGAGTCCATATTGCCGGCGGTGACACCAAAGTAGAGGTTAGGCTTGCCCAGTGCTCTAAAGCTCTCGGCATCGCGCCAGTCCGGCTGCGAGATAATTCCCACTCGGTAGCCCTGAGCCTCAAGCACCCGGCCGATTACCGCCATACCAAAGCTAGGGTGGTCGACGTATGCATCCCCTGTTACCAGGATCACATCGCAGCTGTCCCAGCCGAGCTGATCCATCTCTTGGCGAGACATCGGCAGGAAAGGCGTTGGCAGCAGACATTCCGCCCAGTATTTAGGGTAGTCATAAAGTGCTGTCGGTGGTCTGGGAGCTGCTGCCATGGCGTATATAGTCTTCTATATGAGGGTTTTAATGGCGGCATTGTACCGGAATTTAGGCTATCAAGAACTACTGATTTGAAACTGAGTAAAAGTCAGGCTACGTTGGGTCTATGGTTCTGTTTCAACCAGGTCTAGACAGACCTAATATTTTTGTAAATGATAACGATTCTTATTAACATTTAGCCGATATCGGCGTACACTTAACCCCTGACCAGCTATGGGAAAGAAGAGAAGCAATGAGACTCTCATATCTAACAACATGACATTAAGGGATCTAACAGCATGACATTATGGGATCTAAAACAAGGCACCTCGGCCACCGTTGAAAGCTTTTGCGCAGCACTGCAAGGTGACTATCGCACCCGCCTCAGCGAACTGGGCTTTCACCCTGGTGAGCAAATTGCCTGTGTGCTCTCTCCCAGTCTTGGTGCCCCTAAGCTCTACCGAGTTAACAATACGGTTTATTCCCTGGATGACAGCGTCGCCTCGCTGATTACCGTTGCCTAAAAGAGCCCTCTCCCTTTGACCTCTAAAACAATCCTTATCGGCAGCCCCAATTCAGGCAAGAGCTTACTGTTTAATCGGCTCACCGGTCTCAATCAAAAAGTCGCCAACTTCCCCGGCATCACCGTGAATATCAGTTCCGGCAAAAGCATTGCCGATCCAGATCAGTTGGTGATGGATTTTCCCGGGGTCTATTCCCTCCGTGCGATTTCTGCCGAAGAAACAGTTTCTGTGGATGCCTTTTATGCCGGTATTAAAGACCCAGAGATAAGCTCGGTGGTCTGCGTCGTGGATACTACCCGACTTGAGAAGGGACTGATTTTTGCCCTTCAGGTCATCAATGCCTGTGCTGAACACAACAAACCGGTGGTGATTGCCGCCAATATGATTGATGTGCTCAATAGTCACGGCATGACCATGGATATCGACGGCCTTGCCACAGCACTCAAGGTGCCGGTAGTGGCCATCTCGGCTAAATCCGGCCTCGGGCTGGACCAGCTTCAAGAGCTGATCGCCAATCATCGGCAAAGCCCTGAACCCTTTTCTAGCAATGTGCTGCCCCGCGACATGATTGCAACTGACGATTCAGTGGTTCATCGTCAGGCGCAACAGCTGGCCGCCAGTTTTGGCCCCAAGGGCGATCTATTAATTAACTCCCAAACCCGTCTCGACCAATTTTTCCTCCACTCCTGGTTTGGTGGCATCAGCTTTGTCCTGATCATGTTTCTGCTGTTTCAAAGTATTTTTACCTGGGCCGCACCGATTATGGATGGCGTCGAAGCCATTTTGCAATTCGCTGCCGGCGTGGTTATTCCACTGCTGCCTGCCGGTGCTATCAGTGACTTTGTCTCAGACGCTCTGTTTGGTGGCATAGGTGCCTTTCTGGTGTTTGTACCGCAGATATTTATTCTCACACTGGTTGTCGGCATGCTCGAAGACAGTGGCTATTTGGCTCGCGCCGCGGTTATCTGTCACAAGCCCCTGCGCATATTTGGCCTTACCGGCAAGAGCTTTATCCCAATGCTCTCGAGTGTCGCCTGTGCTATTCCCGGCATTTACGCTGCCCGCACCGTAGACTCTCCACGCAAACGCTGGCTCACCTATCTGGCAATTCCTTTAATGCCCTGCTCCGCTCGACTGCCGGTTTACAGCTTGCTGATTGCGGCGTTTATTCCCGCCACTGGCGTCTTTGGCGGTGTGGTGGGCTGGCAGGGTTTGGCCATGGTCAGCATCTATCTATTTGGTATTCTCTGCGGTCTCTTAGTCACCGCTCTGGTATCCCGATCCAGTGCAGCACTGCAAACTGATCTGCCCTTTGTGTTAGAAATGCCCCCCTACCGTCTGCCCTCATGGAAGCCGTTGTTGCGCAATGCCTGGGATCGCAGCAAACACTTTGTCACCAAGGCCGGTAAAGTTATCTTTATGGTCACTGTGGTGATCTGGGTGCTCGGTTACTTCCCCAATCAGGGCGCGGATTTAGGCGAGTCCTGGCTCGGCTATATGGGCAAGTTAATCGAACCTGCCTTTGCCCCCTTTGGTCTCGACTGGAAATACGGTGTCGCCATACTGACGTCCTTTCTTGCCCGTGAAGTCTTTGTCGGTACTCTAGGAACATTGTTTGGCATTGAAGGCGGTGAGGAAAATGTGATCTCACTGGTCACCCATATCCAAAATAGCGGCCTGCCAATCGGTGCTGGCTTCGCCTTGCTGGTGTTCTTTTCCATTGCCCTGCAATGTGTCTCAACACTGGCGGTATTGCGCCGAGAGACCGGCTCCTGGAGACTGCCAGCGCAACTCTTTATCAGCTACAGTATTTTTGCCTACGCCGCGGCCTGGCTCACCTTCATCATCGTTCAGAGTATCGCCGGTTAACTCTGTTGAGTTCTCTCGACAGGGTTAACTAAAGCGCCTAAAGTGTCGCCCATAATGGCAAACCTAAGTATTCAAGAAATACCCTATCAGGCTAGCAGCGAAACTCTCTTCGCTGCTATTCGCGATCTGCCGGATGCGGTTTGGCTGGACAGTGGCACAGCCCACTCAATTCAAGGGCGCTTTGATATTATCTCCGCCTGCCCTGACGCGACTATCGAGACCCATGGCGCCGTTTCCACCATTGTCGATACTGATGGCAGTCGCAGCAGTGAAGAAGACCCATTTAGTCTAGCCCAGCAGCTTCTTGAGCCCCTTGAGGATAAGACTCTTAGCAGTGACTATCCCTTTGTTGGGGGGTTAATTGGTTACTTTGCTTACGATCTCGGCCGCCGCTTAATCGATATTGCCGATACCGCAGAGCAAATCACTCAGCTGCCGGATATGCGGATAGGCCGTTTTCTATGGGCCTTAATCGTTGATCACCAAGAACAGCGCAGCGAACTGGTATTTCACGTCCACTGCCCTGATGAGTTAAGGGCATTGATTGGCTCAAGGCTGAGCGATGCAAAAACCGTCAATAACCCAGACAATTTTAAGCTCAATGAAATATTCGCCGCCACCCTTTCCGAGGCCGAATATAAACAGTCGATTCGCGCAATTAAGCGCTATATAGAGTCTGGAGACTGTTACCAAACCAATTTTACCCAGCACTTCTCGGCAACCTTTTCCGGCGATCTCTGGCCCGCCTATCTGGCACTGCGTCGGGCGGTGGGATCACCCTACTCGGCCTTTTGGCAGTGGCGTGATCAGGCGCTGCTCTGTGTCTCACCAGAGCGCTTTATTAAACTTAAGGACAAGCAGGCTGAGACCAAGCCGATCAAAGGCACGATTAAACGTGGCAGCAATCAGGAGCAGGATCAGCAGCGCGCCGAGCAGCTTATTGCCAGTAGCAAAGACCGTGCGGAAAACTTGATGATTGTGGATCTGTTGCGCAATGATTTAAGCCGCAACGCTGAGCCCGGCAGTATTCGGGTACCCAAGCTTTTTGAATTGGAAAGCTTTGCCAATGTACACCATCTGGTGAGCACTGTTACCGGCATTCTGGCTGAAGGTTCAACGCCCCTGGATATGCTTCGAGATAGCTTTCCCGGTGGTTCTATTACCGGCGCGCCAAAAAAGCGCGCTATGGAAATTATTGACGAATTAGAGCCGGTGCGACGCTCTGTCTACTGCGGTAGCATCGGCTATATCAGCGCCAATCAAAATATGGACAGTAATATCGCTATTCGCACGCTGATCGCCGATGGCGATACTCTGCACTGCTGGGGCGGCGGCGGCATAGTTGCCGACTCGGAGGAAAATCAGGAATACCAAGAGTCTATTGATAAGATCAAAGCCCTATTGGACGCGCTGGAGCGCTTTATCTAGCTGTTCTGGCTTAACTGTTCGAATAAGCCCGCGCAACCTCTTCGGCAATAATCTCCACACCCGCTTTCACCACTGCATCATCCTGAGCATAAGACACGCGAATACACTCCTGTTGATGACGCCAGTCGTCGGTAATTCCAGGGAAAAAATCATGTCCAGGCACCACGAGTACACCGCGGGTTTTAAGCCGCTGGTAGAGTTCCTTGCTGGTGATCGGCAGGTTCTTAAACCATAGCCACAGGAAGATTGCTCCCTCTGGCCGGTGAATACGATAAGGCAGATCCCCCAGAGACTCTCTAAACCACTTTACTGTCTGATGGGCGCGCTGGCGATAAAACGGCGCTATACGCTGCTGACTAAGGGCCATTATCTCACCGCTGCTGACCAGCTCTCGAGCCACTGCGGGGCCGAGATTACCGCAGGCCAGACTGACAATAGTGTTGGCTCGAGTATAGGCTTGAATGATCTCTTCACTGGCGACAATGATGCCGGTGCGCACGCCGGGCAGGCCCAACTTGGAGAGGCTCAACACTAAAATGGTATTACTATTCCAGTGCGCTTTGGCGTCATTAAAGATAATTCCCGGGAATGGCAAGCCATAGGCACCGTCAAGAATAAAGGGAATATCTTGCTCGGCAGCAATGGCATCCAACTGCTCAACTTCACCGTCGGTAAGTACATTCCCGGTAGGATTAGTCGGCCGCGAGACACAGAGCGCAGCGCTCTGTTGGTCGATATTCAATCGCGAGAAATCCACATGGTATTTAAACAGATTGTCGTCCAGCAGCTCGATCTCTGGTCGGGTGGCGGTAAATAGATTATCGGTCAGTCCTATATCCCGGTAGCCAATATATTCCGGCGCTAGCGGCAGGTGAATCGAGCGCTGGCTACCATCGGCCATCTCTCCGGCAAACATGTTGTAGAGCACAAAAAACGCCGACTGGCTGCCATTGGAGACGGCAATATTGCGTTCCGACAGATCCCAGCCAAACTGCTGTTTGAGCAGACCGGCGATCTGCTCGCGAAAGTCTTTGTCTCCCTGAGGTGACTGATAGACACCCAGCAAAGTATGCAACTGGGCAGGATCCGCCAGCACAGTTTCCAGGCGCGCCTTAAAGATTTGCTCGACTTCTGGGATGCGACCGGGATTGCCGCCCCCCATAAAGATCATCTCGGGGTTTTCATTTAGCGCCGTACCCAGGTCATCCATAAGCTCGACTATGCCGGACTGACCTGAAAACTTTTCACCAAATTTTGATAATTTCACCGAGTGTTTCTCCTTGTGGGGTTACAGATTAATGACGATTACCTGCATCTGCGCTTGGCGAATGCTCCATACAATATAGCCCTTAGGTATGGACTACTTGGCCATATAGCGAAAGGTGAAGTTCACCCGCGGCTGGTCAATTTTCTTGCTTTTCGCTATTCGATGCTGCCAGTGTGTCTGGATGCCAGGGCCCATAACCAATAGCGAGCCATGGGGCAGTGAAATATCCAGGCGTTCTTGAGTGATGTTGTGGCGCAACTGAAACACCCGTTCAGCACCCAGACTCAGAGATGCGACCAGGGGCTCAAAGCCTAATTCGGCTTCGTCATCCGCATGCCAGTCGACGCTATCCGAGCCATCGCGATAATAGTTCACCAGGGCCCGATTAAAGCGCTCACCGGATTGATCTTCAACCTGTTTGCGCAGCTCGTCGATCCAGCCGGGAAAGGCCACTGCCTGAAGTCGAATATTGGAATAGGTGTAACTGGTATCAGGATCGCCAAACCATTGTTGTAACCGTGGAATGGGAATTGTCTTACCCGCTATCCTGATGCGATCACTGCGCCAGTCGATATGATTTATAGACTGACGGAGTAGGCTATCTGCACTCTCTCCATTGAACCAATTAGGCCAGAAGGCGATCTGGCTGTGGCGCTCTTCAGTCAAGCGGACCGGTATCAATTGCTGATCAAATAGATCCATATCTAGCCATAGACCCTTGGTTCAATCTCTAACTCAATGCTAAAGCGCTCTAGTACTGCAGCGCGTACCTCTTCCGCTAACGCCAGTAACTGGGCGCCACTGCCAGCGCCAAAATTAACCAGTACCAATGCCTGCCGTTTATGCACGCCAACGGGACCCCGCACAGCACCCTTAAAGCCGCACTGCTCGATAAGCCAGCCAGCTGGCACTTTGCACTCGCCATTGGCCTGCTGATAACAGGGCATCTGGGGATGCTGTAGGGACAGTTCGGCGGCTTGAGTCTGGGCAATAATCGGGTTCTTAAAAAAACTGCCAGCATTGGGAATAACGCTGGGATCGGGAAGTTTCTCTGATCGAATCTGACAGACCATAGCACTCACCAGCTCTGGAGTGATCGACCCGCCGCTGGCGAGATGATGATCGAAGGCCACTTGCAGTGCTGGGTACTGGATATTGAGCTGCGGCTCGAGACTGAGACTCAGGCAGATGTCAGTAATAATATAGCGGTCGCGACCAGCATTTTTAAACAGACTGTCACGGTAGCCAAACTCACAGGCGGCTTTATCGAACACTACCTGCTCTCCCGAGAGCTTGTCGATGGCGGTCAGGGAGACAAATAGATCCGCTAACTCAACACCGTAGGCACCGATATTTTGAATCGCTGCGGCACCCATATTGCCGGGAATCAATGAGAGATTCTCCAGACCATACCAGCCCTGTTGCAGACAATGCTGTACCTGTTTATGCCAGTTTTCACCGGCGGCAAAGGTGACCTCGACAGTATCTTTTACCAGGCGATGACTTACTCCCTTGAGATCCACAAGCAGCACCAGGCCCGCTATATTCCCTGCCAGGACTATATTGCTGCCGCCGCCCAGGGGCGTTACGGCTATATTTCGGGCGCTAGCAAACTCCAGTGTGGTCAATAAATCTGCACCATTATTGACAGCGCAGAAATACTCCGCCTCAGCTGGCAGTGCCAGACTGTTATAGGGTTGCAGTGAAATTTTTTCGAGAATACTCAGGGTCAAGAAGACAGTGCCTCGGAGTGACTGAGTTCAATATGCTGGAGCAAACCTATAGAGGCCTCTTCAACCAGGCCGAAGACCAGCTCGAAGCCACCTTCACCACCATAGTAAGGATCTGGCACTTCGTGCAGTGAATTCTCGGAAAAATCCAAAAACAAACCCAGATGACCGCTGTAGCCCTGGGGCTGCATCTCCTGTAGCTCCCTGAGGTTGGCCCTGTCCATCGCAATAATATAGTCAAATTGCTCGAAGTCGGCAGGGGTAACTAGTCGCGCCCGCAGTTGACTTAGATCGTAGCCTTTGGAGGCGGCTACATAAGTGGTACGCTTATCCGGGGCATGGTCGAGATGCCAATCTCCGGTACCGGCTGAATCAACAGCGATTAATCGGCCGTAACCGCTCTCTTCCAGCAATTTGGCAAATACGCCATGGGCTGTGGGCGAGCGACAGATATTGCCGAGGCAGACAAATAACACCGATAGTTTAGCTTCTGCAATAGTCATGAAAATCTCTGTATTTTTATGATGCCGCTTTAAACTAGTGCTCTAATATAAAGCTAATTTATTATTTAAGTATCTTCCGTAACTAACTGTTAATATTCGTTTTTCATATGGTTTCAAGCGACCTAATTACAGCCTGTAAATCCACTTCCGTATCAATTCCACCCGGCACTGGCTGTAGTGCGGGAGCCGCGTGAATGGCGACACCCTGCCACATAAAACGTAACTGTTCGAGCTTCTCGGTGGCCTCAATCGGCGCCACAGGCCAGGTAACAAAGTCATTTAGTTCCTTAACCCTGTAAGCATAGATACCAATATGACGAATAAATGCATAGTCTTTGGGCAATAACGCTTCGGCGTTAGCCCCGTCGATCAAATCCCGTGGCCAGGGAATCGGGGCACGACTAAAATACAGGGCCATGGATTGCTGGTTGGTCACTAGCTTAACCACATTGGGGTTGCGCAAGTCGGCATAGGTTTCGATTGGCTCTGCCAGTGTCGCCACGCCAGCCTCGGGATTGGCGGCGAGATTGCTCGCCACCTGATTGATCACGGCTGGAGGTATCAGGGGTTCATCCCCCTGTACATTGACCACGATGGCATCGTCGGCCAGACCCAATAGCGCTGCAACCTCTTGCAATCGATCGGTGCCCGAGGGATGGTCGGCTCGGGTCATACAGACTTCTGCACCAAACTCTAGAGCTGCTGCTTCAATGCGCGGGTCGTCAGTGGCAATCACTACCCGCTCAGCGGCACTTTTGCCCGCCTGTTCCCAGACTCGCTGAATCATTGGCTTGCCGACAATATCACGCAGCGGCTTGCCTGGCAGGCGCGTGGAGCCAAATCGCGCCGGAATAATCACTGTAAATTGCATAGAACCTCTATTCTAATTGGCTTGCTACCCTTATTCTTCTTATTAATCGGCTGTCTTTACGCTCTGTAACTGAGCTGCCAGCCGATCTATAAAGTGGTTATCAATTTCCGCTTCAATCTCAAGTACCCAGATATTATCGGCAATGGCGCTGTTGTCATCGGCGACCAATTTAACCCCATCTTTAGCGGTAATAATCACTGGCAAATTATCCTCGAAAGCCAGGTCAGCTGTGGTCAAAGCCTGATGGTCATCATGGCCGTGAAGCTCTACGTCTAAGCCCAGCTGTTCAAGGGTATTGGCAAAGCGTTGCGGGTTGCCAATGGCGGCTACTGCATGCACGCGCTTGACTGACTGATCTGTTAACAAATGCTCTTTTAACAACAGCTCTGTCAAAAAGTGCTCTTGCACCCACTGCTCAATCGGCTGGCTCTCACCAGAACCGAGATGGGTCATTCTGCGCGGCGCTATATGCATCTGTTGACTTGAGATATCCCCGAGATCAGGAGCCATGCTTGGGCTGCCATTCATCACCACAAAATCCGCCTGAGCTAATCGCTCTGGCCCTTCACGAAGAGGTCCAGCAGGCAGACAGCGGCCATTGCCGAAACCGCGCTGGCCATCAATAACCACTATTTCTATATCTCGATGTAACCGATAATGCTGTAATCCATCGTCGCTCAACACCACATCACAGTCATGGTGACTCAGCAGGTAAGAGACTGCAGCGCGGCGATCAGCGCCGACCACCATCGGGCATTGAGCCAGCTGAGCGATCAAAAGGGGTTCATCGCCGCTTTCAGCTACGGCAGTCTGAGCAGTAACCATTAGCGGGTAGCTAACAGCCTTGCCGCCATAACCGCGGCTGACTACCCCTGGCTTAAAACCGCGCTGCTTGAGCGCCTTTACTAGAGCAACAATTAATGGCGTCTTGCCACTGCCACCCACAGAAATATTACCCACAATAACCACCGGGGCAGTAAAACTCTGACCCTGATAACGGGACTGTAAATAACCACGGCGCAAGCCTGAAACGACGCGGAATAACCAAGACAGGGGCAGCAGCAGTTTCAACCACAGACTATCCCGCTGCCAGGCATGGGTTATGCGCTGCTCGAGAGACAAGCCTAGGTGACCTCTGGCTCATTAAACTGTTGACGGTAGAGCTGGGAATAGCGGCCCTCTAGGGCCAACAGCTCAGTGTGACTACCCTGCTCAATAATACGACCGCTCTCCATCACCAAAATACGGTCGGCTTTTTCAATAGTGCTGAGACGGTGGGCGATAACAAAGGTGGTGCGCGACTTCATCAACTCTTCCAATGCTGCCTGAATATAGCGCTCTGAATCTGTATCCAAGGCCGAGGTGGCCTCGTCGAGAATCAATACCGGCGCATCTTTGAGCAGTGCTCGGGCAATCGCCAGACGTTGCCGTTGGCCCCCAGACAGCATCACGCCGTCATCGCCGATCATGGTGTCGTAGCCATCTGACATTTTCTCAATAAACTTATCCGCGTAAGCTATCTCAGCCGCCGCCTTCACCTGTTCGAGAGAGCGATCCGACAGCTCACCATAGGCAATATTGTTGCGCACTCTGTCATTAAAAAGAGTGACGTTCTGGCTTACTTGGGCAATATGCTGGCGTAAATTAGGCAGCTTAAAGTCATTAACATCTACGCCATCGAGAAGAATATGGCCCTCGCCGTGGTTATAAAAACGGGTAATCAAGCTCGCCAATGTGGTCTTGCCACTTCCGGAGGAACCCACCAGGGCAACGGTCTCCCCGGGTTTAACGGTAAAGTTAATATCCTCAAGAATCAGCGGGCCACTCTCGTTGTAGCGGAAATTAATATCCTTAAACTCAACCCCGCCAGTGACCGACTCCAGCTCAACGGTGCCGTCATCCCGCTCTGGGGTGGCGTCGAGAATCTCAAAAATGGATTCAGCGGCGGCAATACCTTTCTGGATATCGCTGTTCACTTCAGTGATTTGGCGAATGGGCTTGATCAACATACCTGAGGCCACCAGGAAGGTAATAAAACTGCCGGTGCTCATAGTCTCCAAAATCGCCGGGCTGAGCATAAAGCTAGTGATCCCAGCAAAGGCCAGAGACACCAACAACATCACCAAAGGATTACTGATGCCCTCGGTCAAGGCCATCTTCATATTTTGTCGGCGGTTGCTCTGGCTGGCGGAGAAAATGCGCTGGCGCTCATTCTCCATGCCGCCAAACATGCGCACCTCTTGGTAGCCATTGACCACCTCTTGGGTGACATGGGTAACATCTCCCATGGCCCCCTGAATTCTTGTGCTGATCATTCTAAAACGTTTGCTCACCAGTGTGACCACCAGGGCCACAAAGGGCATTACCGCGAGAAAGAACAATGTTAGCTTCCAGTTCACATAGAACAGATAGCTCATCAGACCCAAGACCAAACTACCCTGCTGGAGCAGTGTTTTAAGCGCCTTGGTGCTGGCTTGAGTGACTTGCTGGACATTGAATGTGACCACTGAAACCAGATGGCCAGACATAGAGCGGTCGAAAAACTCGAAGGGTAAAAGCAGGTACTTTTCAAAGATGTCGATGCGCAGTGCATGAACCAGATAGTTGGACACATAGGCTAAGCCATAACTGCCAATCAGGTAACCGATGCCGCGGAGCACACTAATAATGACCAGAAAAATGGGTATCACCAACCAGGGCTTTTCCTGCATCAGATCACCCAGCAGCGCCTCGGCAAACATGGCGGTCATGCCGGTCTGTGGCATTTTGACTGCCTGAGCCTCAGCATTGGTCGCCCCAGCATTGGTAAGTGTACCGACGGTATCAGTGATAAAGCCGAGCAGGTCGACAAAGGCCACCTCGGCAAAAGAGTGCAGCACCAAGCCAAATATACTGACCATAAAGGCCAGCCAGTAACGGCGAACATATTTTAACAGGCGCAGATAAGTGGAGGCACCGGTCGGGACAATCGTGTCGCTCATATTGTTATGGCTCTTGTGGCTGTTGCGTTGCAATATTTAATGTTTCAAATCCTAACCTGCCGGCAGCGTCCATGGCGGTAATCACCGCCTGGTGTGTCGACTCAGCATCGGCTGTAATCACCAATGGCATCGCGCTATCACCCGCCGAAGCATCCTTTAAGGCAGCCATAATGGTCTTGATATCGCGATTTATCAAACTTTTGCCGTTGACTGCATAACTGCCGTCTTTGGAGATCATCAATTCCACAGTTGTCTGCTCACTGGCCATGGCATCGGCCTCGGCTTCCGGCAAGCTGATCAACATGCGCGTCTCGCGGGTAAAGGTGGTGGTCACCATAAAGAAAATCAGCAGCAAAAACACCACATCGATCAGTGGTGTCAGATTGATACTGTTATCGCGCTGAGCGCGGCGGCGGAATTTCACGGTGACCTACCTAGGACTGCCGAAACAGGTCGCTGTGCATGGCATCCACCAGCTTGGTGGCCTGGCCCTCTAACTGCACAACCAGAGATTCCACATGACGTTCAAAATAGCGGTGTGACATCATTGCCGGAATGGCGATAGTCAGCCCTGCGGCGGTAGTGATCAGCGCCTGAGAGATACCCCCGGCCAGATCCGCGGCATTGCCGGTGCCGAACAGCATAATATCGGCAAATACCTGAATCATTCCCAATACCGTGCCCAGCAGTCCGATCAGCGGTGCCATATTGGCAATCGTACTCAATAGCGTCAGAAAGCGCTCAAGCTCGTGAACCACCTGAGCAGCAGCCTCTTCGATACTGTCTTTCATGATTTCCCGACCATGGCCAGAGTTGCTGATACCAGCGGCGAGAATATAGCCCAGGGGTGATGCATCCCGCAGGTCTTTTAGCCTCTCACCGACCAATTCGCGATCCCGCAGCTGTTGCCATACTCGGGTTAACAGGCCGCTGGGAACAATGCGATCCGCTTGCAGTGTAATCAAGCGTTCGATTGAAATTGCCACAACGATAATCGAACAGATAAGTAGTGGCCACATAAGCCAGCCGCCGGTAAGAAAAATTTGATACACAGGGTCTTCCGTTGAGTCGATTAAAGTTGTTGGTGACCTTACCATAAAAGGGCTTCAGGCAAAATCTACAATCCCAGATTAGCGCCACCAGCGCTGAGTTTCGCGACGAGCGGCGGTAATTTTTAATTCTCCAGACAGCAGCCATTCAAAGGTTATAGCGCCCTGCTCCGCAGTATTCCAAATTCCACTGCCAGCATCGACATAGCGCTTTGATACGGATGGATGGGGATGGCCAAACTGATGTTGATAACCGGCGGAAAATACCACCTGTTTGGGCCGCAGCTGCCGGACAAATCTAGGGGTCGAGGAGGTTTTGCTGCCGTGATGAGGTGCGACTAATAAATCCAATGACGGACTCTCTTGTAACGACCTATCCACCAAACTGCCGGAGTCTAGCAACTGATATTCCGCAGTGCTTTCGATATCACCAGGCAGCAGCACGCTGATATCCTGCCAGCGAATATGTAAAACACAGGAGCTGTTATTGCCACTTATCTTAGCGCCTTGCTCAAGTGCTTCGGCCGGAGCCAAGACCTCGAACAGCACATTATCCCAGCGCCACTGAGCCCCTGCGCTACAAATATCCACAGCCTGCCCAGCGATAATCCCTGGCGGATAGTCCACTCCCGGCCCGGTCATAATCTGGCGACTGGGCAACACCTGCTGCAGCCCAGCAAAGCCGCCACTGTGATCGCCGTCTTCATGGCTAATAATTGTCATATCAATGGCGCGCCAGCCCCGCTGCCACAAATAGGGGGCAATAATGCCGCTGCCAGCACTAAAAGCTGGGCTGTATTGCGCAGCGCTATCATAGAGCAGGCTATGACCCTTGGTTTCAACCACCACTGCCAACCCCTGCCCCACGTCCAAGACCGTTACCCGCAGGCCAAATTTGGGCTTATCACTGCAGAGTACTAATAGTGTCAGGGGCAACACCCCGAGCCATCGCTCACAGAGATATCGAGGCAACATTAAACAGAGGCCCGCCAGCAAAGCCGCCGCCAACACTAAACTGGACGCACCCACCGGTGAGACCAGAAACCCCAGATCTCTTGGCAACAGATAGAGGAATTTCCACAGCAGCTGAACAGACCAGTCAGATAGCTGCCATATTGCCCCCGCCGCCTGCTCTGAGATAGGCAGCAACAGACAGCCGAGCAACGTGCTGGGCACGGTCACCAGGGAGACCCAGGGCACCGCCACCAGGTTCACAATAGGTGCCAGCCATGACAGCCTTCCGATAAAAAACAACAGGGGCACTGACATAACCACTAGCAAGGCAAGCTGAGCACTGACTGTGCGTTTCTTAGGCCACCAGCGATCCCGAGACTGCCAGGGTGAAAACCACAGAATCAAAATAGCCACCGCAGTAAACGACAGCCAAAAGCCAGCACTGAGAACTGCCAAGGGTTGCAGTAACGCAATTAGGCACAGGGCCCAGACCAGACAGACAAAGGGTTGAATACGACGAAAGCAGAGTTTCGCCAGCACCACCACTGCCACCGCGATCAAGGCCCGCTGTGTCGGCAGAGAGAACCCCGCCAGTAGGCTGTATGCGCCAGCAGCTAGCAGCCCCGTGACTGGCGGCAACCAATGCAAGCTGACAGTTGACTGACGCCATGCAAAGCCCCTAAACCCCCTAAAGAGCTTATTAAAGAACTTATTAAAGAGTACGGAAAAGACAATACACAAACGCACCAGCCCTTTGCCAAATAACCCGCCCAACAGCGCCATCAGACCTATATGTAGCCCAGAGATCACCAGCAGATGAACTATCCCCAAACGCGCCAGGTCCTGCCACCAGCTGGCCAACTGGCGCTTATCGCCAATACTCAAGGCCAGCAGCACCGCGCGACCCCGGGGCGAGAGATCGGCCTGTTCTATCGCGCTCTGAATCAACGACCGCAGGCGCAATGGCTGGGCCATAAGATAATTAATACCCAGCTCTTCGGGCAACCGCTGGGCCAGCGTCGCCGAGCGCACATAACCGGTCGCGGTGTAACCCTGCTGTAGCAGCCAACTTTGATAATCAAAGGCACCGGGATTGACAAAGCCCCGAGGGCGTCGCAAACGCAGAACCAGCTGCCAACGCTGCCCAGGCTCAAGATTCTCTGCCGCGTACCAGCTGAGCAGCAATTTGCCGCTACCCAACTGTAGCTCAGGATCCTCACGTCTCTGAATAGTCTCGGCGGCAAAACTAAAGCGACTGCGCACAGCATTGCTATCCACTAAACTGACAATTCGTCCCGAGACTAAAAACTCTTCGCCGCCCAATGGCTCCGGCAGACTCCTATCTAGAAGCTGATGACCACAGAATATTCCCCAGAGCATGCCCGCGGCGAGAAAGACTATTCCTCTCAGACGGGCAACTATCCATAGAGGTAAGAGGCTGGCAACTACAGCACAGCTGACCCAGAAACTAGGAAGCCAGGGCCACCAAGCAACAGAGAAAATACCCAGGGTTAGCATAATCAAATAGGGCAAGATGAATCCTTCTATAAATATATCCGTTACACTGACGACAGGCTAAAATTTGGCTCTGGGCATAGACACTGCAACCCAGAGGCACTGTACCTCTGGCTGGCGCGAAAAAAATGTAACCGCGCCTCACTGCGGTCGAACAATGGTTTTAATCGATGAACAAGCACCTGCTGATTATCTATCACACACAGTCAGGCAATACTGGCCAGATGGCGGCCGCCGTGATGGCTGGTTGTCAGCAGGAAGTGGACATAGAAACCCGACTATTAAGTGCCTTTGATGCCGGACTGGAGGATTTGCGCTGGGCTGATGGCCTGCTGTTTGGCACCCCAGAAAATTTTGGCACTATGAGCGGTGCCCTAAAAGACTTCTTTGATCGCACCTATTACCCGGCAGAGCCCTACCAGCTGAATTTGCCCTACGCCCTGTTTATCAGTGCTGGCAATGACGGCAGCGGCGCGGTGCGCGACATTGACCGCATTGCCAAGGGTTACCCCCTGCGCAAAATAAGCGAACCACTGATCGCCAAAGGGGATATCACCCCAGAGCACCTCCAACAGTCTGAAGAATTTGGCCTGGCCATGGCCGCCGGTCTATCAATAGGAATATTTTAACCATGAGTAAAGGCTTAGTGTTAACCGGAGGCGGCGCACGAGCGGCCTACCAAGTGGGTGTTTTAAAAGGCATTGCCAGCATATTGCCAAGATCCGTATACAACCCCTTTCCGATTATCTGCGGCACCTCTGCCGGTGCAATTAATGCCCTCTCCATTGCTGGGCGCGCCGGTCCATTCCGACTGCGCACCAGCAAATTAGAGCGCATCTGGACTGAACTAACACCAGCCGACGTCTATCGTACCGATGCCATCGGCGTATTAAAAAACACCTTTCATATCTTGGCCTCATTTGTCCACAGCGGTTATGGCATCGGCAAACCCATCTCCCTGCTGGACAACAGCCCCCTGCGCAAGATGATGGAGAACTATGTCAAGTTTGACTACCTGGACACGGCGATCAGCAACGGTGAGCTTGAGGCCATAGCCATAACTGCTATGAGCTATGCCAGTGGTCAATCAGTGACCTTTTATCAGGGACAGGAACGACTGGCATCATGGAATCGATCGCGGCGACGGGGGGAGAATATTCCACTCACCATCGACCATCTGATGGCCTCAACCGCCATTCCCGGACTTTTTCCGGCGGTGAAAATAGACCGTGATTATTTTGGCGATGGAGCGGTGCGTCAACTCAAGCCGATCAGCCCGGCGCTGCATATGGGCGCCACCAAACTCTTAATTGTCGGTGTCAGTGACAACGCCACCCGCAGCAAACTCCCCGATGGGCTTGAACACAGCCCCTCAACCGCACAGATTGTCGGGCATATGTTTAACAGCGCCTTTATCGATGCAGTGGAAAGTGACCTTGAAACCCTGAGCAATATCAATCGCCTGGCCAGCGCCCTACCCCAGTCCCTGCGGGAGAAAAACAATATCACCGACCTTAACCCGGTTGAAGTGCTGTCAATTTCCCCCACCGAATCCATCGACAGTATCGCCGAAGAGCACTTACACCAGCTGCCTAAGTCTCTGCGTATCTTTTTAAGCCTCACCGGCGCCACCGCTCAGGGTGGCGGTTCCAGTGCCGCAAGCTATCTACTGTTTGAACCGGGATTTTGTAGCAAGCTGATTGCCATGGGCATACGCGATGCGCTGGCCAAAGAAGATGAGATAAAGCAATTTTTTGATATTTAGATAAACCGCGCTAGGATAGGCTGCTCTAGATAGGCGGCTCTAGATAGGCGGCTCTAGATAGGCGGCTCTAGATAGGCGGCTCTAGATAGGCGGCTCTAGATAGGCGGCTCTAGATAGGCGGCTCTAGATAAGCGACTCTAGATAGGCAG
>Ga0206127_1001968_pt1 | contig 21272 bp, 19 predicted proteins | sample Helgoland_Spring_6_FD_148646 | JGI IMG/M metagenome (GOLD analysis project Ga0206127, IMG submission 148646) | Pelagic subsurface seawater microbial communities from Kabeltonne, Helgoland, North Sea - Helgoland_Spring_Bloom_20160419_1 | ecosystem: Environmental > Aquatic > Marine > Epipelagic ...
CTATCTAGTTTTGCTTCTATCATAGCTTTAAAGCCTGCGTAGTTATTTGGTAAGCGCTCAACTTTTTTCCCATCAAAAAAGAAGGTCGGTGTAGAATTCACTCCCAACGCTGTTCCTTCTCTTTTATCTGCCAGTACAACTCTGTTCATTCTCGCAGAATTCAAATCAGCCTTGAATTGTTCCATATCAAAATCAAGTTGTTTGGCGTAACCTATAAAAGTTGCTTCCGCATTACCTCTGCTCCACTTTTCCTGCCCTGTGAACAACATTTCATGCATTTCGATGAATTTACCTTGAGCTTTAGCTGCTTCTGCTGCACGAGCTGCAAGCTCTGCATACTGATGCATCCTTAGTGGATAGTTTTTGTAAGTAACTTCAATTCTTTCTCCAAAATCCTTTTTTGCCTGATCAAGCATTTGACCATAATATTTACAAGCAGGACATTGATAGTCGCTAAATTTTGTGATTTTTAAAACCGGTACTTCCGGCATTTTTCTTTCTTGAGCTGTAACTAGTCCAACAGACAAAACTCCAAATAGCAGTGTTAGTAATATTCTTTTCATGTTCCTGATGCTTGTTTAATTTTTATGACGTTCTTCTAACGTAGGCAAGCCTACTAAAATTTTACTTTTGTAAAATGTCTTTCTAAGATAACGTGTATTTTTTCAATTATCATATCAATTTGATCTTCGTTATTATTTTTACCTAAAGAAATCCTCACGAACTCTCTTGCCTCGTCATCACTCCTTCCCAAAGCCTTCATTGTCTTATTTGGTTTGTCAGAACCAACCTGGCATGCGCTCCCTGTTGAAATCCCCAATCCGGCCTGAGAACATTCTAACATCATAAATTGTCCTTCCATCCCTGGAAACCTCAATCCTAAAATATTTGGTAGCTTTTTTTTGGGATCACCCTCTTCTATTAAATTGATTCCTTTCTTCCTGAATCCATCCATAATTTGAGCCCGAAGCATAGTCATTCGAATATATTCATCAGAACGTTCTGCATATAACAACTTGGAAGCTGTTGCAAAAGCAGCAATACCCGGCACGTTTTGTGTTCCAGCCTTTAGCCCTTTTTCTTGAGACGTTCCGGGAATTTCCGGTTCAACTTGTATTCCTTTTTTCAAATAGAATGCGCCAACACCTTTGGGACCATAAACTTTATGTGAAGAAACCGATAGGCTGTCAAATAATTTTGCCTCGATACCAATCTTACAGAATGTTTGCACGCAATCTGAGTGGAACAAAACGTTCCTCTTTTTACATAACTCACTTATCTTCTCTACGTCCTGAATTACACCAATCTCAGAATTTGCATGTTGAATAGAGATCAAACCTGTCTTTTCAGTTATCATTTTTTCTAAATGATCAACATCAACTCGTCCATTGTTACTCACACCAATGGTGGAAATCTTAAATCCCTGCTTCTTTAAGCTTTCAAACAAATTACTTACCGACGAATGCTCAATCTCTGATACGATCAAATGGTTTTTTTCAGGCCCTAGGGAGCTGACCAAACTTTTGATCGCTAATTGATTAGCTTCCGATCCACCGCTGGTAAAAATAATCTCCTCAGCCTCGCACTCAATAATTTTAGAGATCGTTCTTCTGGCTGCGTCTAACAATTGTTTTGCTTCTGCTCCGTAATCATGCAGGCTACTTGGGTTACCCCAATAGTGCTTAGCAATGTTCACATACACCTCTAAAGCGGTGTCATTCATTTGTGTTGTAGCTGCGTGATCCAAGTAAATCATAAATCGTTCTTTTTCAAGAAATGCTGTATCTTTATTACTCTATTAAAATACCCAAAATTCTGAGGCTTTTACAGCCATGATGTCTATTCATTTAAAAGAAATTATTGTAGCCTCAATTCGTGAAGATATCGGAATGGGAGATTTGACCTCTCAATCTGTTTTTGCAGCTGATCACTATTCAAAAGGTACTTTTACTGCTAAAGCAGATGGAGTGCTCGCCGGTATAGAAGCTTTGCAAATCGCTTATGATTTTTTGGGATTAGATGTTACCGTTAACCAGCTGAAGAAAGACGGTGATTCTATTGCGATCAAAGAAGCTATTGCTGAAGTTGAAGGCCCTACCCAAATTTTACTTTCTGCTGAACGGGTTATCCTTAATCTGGTGCAGCATTTATCCGGTATTGCAACTTCAACATCTAAAGTTATTCGTTTACTGGATGACGATTCCATCATCATAACTGATACCCGAAAAACTTTACCGGGGCTTAGGGCGTTGCAAAAATATGCCGTTACTTGTGGTGGAGGTAAAAACCATCGCTTTAGACTAGATGATGGTGTTATGATCAAAGACAATCATATAAAAGCTGCCGGAAGCATTACTAAAGCTGTTGAGTTAGCTCGAAAGAATATTGGCCATATGGTAAAGATTGAAGTAGAAACGGAAACCAGAGATCAAGTGTTACAAGCTGTTGATGCTAAGGTGGATGTGATTATGCTGGATAACAGAACACCGGAAGAGATCAAAGAATTGGTTACTTTGATTCCGGATGAAATTATCGTTGAAGTTTCCGGCGGAATTACGCCCGAATCAATCGGTAAGTTTAAAGGATGTGGAGCTGATGTAATTTCGTTAGGTTGGCTAACACATTCAGTAAAAGCAATGGATATAAGTTTTAATTTGAATTAAAATTAAATGCCACAGAAACTCTAAAACACAAAGAGTAATATTTTTAGTGATTTTCTGCTTTCGTGGCTAATTTAGAATATGGATGTACTAGACATTTTAGAAGTTGAATCTGAAGTATCTCTTCCCAAAAGATACAGTGAACTTTCTGTGCAGGAAATGGAAAGTCGTGTAAGGGAGATTAAGAAAAAATTTGGCGACCGTTTATTTATCCCCGGACATCATTATCAAAAAGATGAAGTTATTCAGTTTGCTGATGCTCGTGGTGATTCTCTAAAATTGGCACGGATTTGTGCTACTATGGACAAGGCTGAATTCATCGCTTTCTGTGGTGTTCATTTTATGGCAGAAACTGCCGACATGCTTACTCGTCCGGATCAAAAAGTTATACTTCCTGATTTAAGAGCGGGTTGTTCTATGGCTGATATGGCAGATATTGATCAAACCGAAAGAGGCTGGAAGCAAATGCAGGAAATTTGGGGAGATACTATTCTTCCTTTAACCTATGTGAATTCCACTGCTGCTATAAAAGGATTTGTTGGAAAAAATGGGGGTGCTTGTGTTACCTCCGGAAATGCTGAAAAAATGTTGGAATGGGCATTTACTCAAAAAGAGCGAATTTTGTTTTTGCCAGACCAACATCTGGGCAGAAATACAGCTGTAAAGCTTGGTATTAAACTCGAAGAAATGGCAGTTTATGCTCCTCTTACAAACACTTTCGAATATGATGGTGATTTTAAAGATGTGAGAGTGATTCTATGGAAAGGACATTGCTCTGTACATGAAAAATTTAATATTCAACATGTTGAGAATCTTCGTAAACAACAACCGGACATGAAAATTATCGTCCATCCAGAATGTACTTATGATGTTGTTCAGGCTTCTGATTTTGCCGGATCCACAAATTATATTATCAACAAAATAAACGATGCACCAGCCGGTACTAAATGGGCAATCGGGACAGAAATGAATCTGGTAAACCGAATCAAGGATGAACACCCCGATAAAACCATCGTTTCTTTAAATCCATTTATGTGTCCTTGTTTGACCATGAATCGAATTGATCTTCCCCATCTTTTGTGGAGCCTTGAAAAACTTGATCAGGGTGAAGTAGTAAATCAGATCACTGTTCCTGAGAATGTGAGCACTTATGCTGTAATGTCTTTAGAGAGAATGTTGGAGAGGAGTTAGGTTTTATCTTCTTTACCGTAAAGAGCCTAAGTAAGTAACTCCTGTATGGACAAGATTAATTGCGTCCATACAGTGTCTAAATATGCAACACCTGCTTCACTATTTTTATAAAATCTCTTTATAAAAAACTGAACGAATGTCTTTTCTCTCTAGTTACATCAATAACAAACTATTCAATATTAAACTAAAATATTTGAGAAATGAGCTATTTAGATAAAATTAATGATGTTTATAAACTTCTAGGCGAAGGAAAAGCCATGGATGCTTTTGAGAAATATTATCATGATGACGTGGTAATGATTGAAGGTAATGGCGAAAAGCATGAAGGAAAAGATGCAAACCGAACTCGTGAGCAAGAGTTTTTTGGTAGTATAGAAGAGATGCACGGAGGCGGAGTAGACGCTATAGCTACCAATGAAGAAGAAGGTATTACCATGGTTGAAAACTGGATGGATGTAACATTCAAAGGTGGCCAAAGAGTAAAGATGGAACAAATTGCCCGACAGAAATGGGAAGGAGACCATATTATAGAAGAACGATTCTATTATAACCCCGGTTAAAAAATTTCTGTACTTATAAGCCCTCATCATTTTTTTGATGGGGGCTTTTTTAATATCTGGTTTTTGTTAATTTAAGCTCAACTAAATTATTATACAAAATATTACTTAATGAAATTCTTACTCTCGCTTTGCCTACTGCTAATCGTAGCTTCTACTTCAAATGCTCAGGAAATAAGAACTAAAGATGGTTTTATCTCTATTTCTCTGGGCGCCGCAATTCCAACCGGAGATTTTGCTGATAATGATATTAATAATAATGATGCAGGATTTGCCGAGACGGGTGTTTCCATTAATCTGGTCAATTTTGGGTATCTCTTTTCAAAGAATATTGGTATAACAGCCATGTTACAAGGCGCAGGATTTCCATTTGATAACGGAAACTCTTCTAATGAACCTATTTGGAGCTACGGTACTTTTATGGTTGGCCCATTATTTACTGTTAGAAATCCCGGAAGTGATGTAGAACTTGATTTCAGACTTATGTTTGGCTCTATGTCTGCGGCTTTAGATCCTGACAACGGAGGAGAAACTTTTGAAGGAGAAGGTGGCGCTTTAGGCTTGGGTGCAGGGCTTCGATATAACATAAGTGATTTAATTGCATTCACAACAAATCTCGACATTATTGGTGGAAAGCCTGAATTCGATATAAATGGGAATATGTCTGAACAATCTATATCATCTGCAAACTTTACCTTTGGTGTAGCATTTAGATTAAACTAATTGATAAAATTTAGAATTTGTCTATTCTATTTTTTTCAGTTAAAATTTCATGTCTTTCAATTAATTCCTTTTTCAAACCTAAAACATAATATTAATGACTTTCACAAGAATTCTATTGGGCAGTTTTTTGTTTCTTTTTTTATGTACGTGCGCCGCTTCCTATAAAAATATAAACCCGTCCTCTCTTAATTATTCATATCAACCTGAAAGCAATGGATTGGTTTTTTCCTATCAAGCCGGAGTATTGCAAGATTCCGGGAATAAGAAATTTGCAAAAAAGGAAGACCGCCATAATATCAGGGTAGTTGCAATAAAGATCACAAATAATACAGGTAGAGATCTGACTTTTGCTAAAGATCTTCAGTTAAAATCAGGAGTAAGAGTTTTTCAACCTTTAGATCCCGAAACCACTTCATCAAGCATTAAACAAAGCCCGGCATCTTACCTTCTTTTTCTTTTACTTACTCCTTTAAAACTCTATGTAGGTAATGGTGAAACAGGGGAGGTTTCTGAAACGCCAATTGGCTATGTGTTAGGACCGGGATTGGCTGCTCTGAATGCTGCAAAAGCAAGTTCAGCAAATAATAAGTTCGAAAATGAACTAAGTGAAAATGACCTAACTAACCGCGTAATTCTTAATGGAGAAACGGTTTATGGTTTAGTCTCACTTTCAGATTATAACTATTCGAACCTAACTTTGGAGTTGAAAAATAATTAACTTTTTTTGAATAAAAACATGAAGTCTTTTTCCACACTACTTTTGCTTGGTTTGATTTCTTGTACAAATCAAAAAGACTTCAACAAAGTTATATCTCAGGACATTGAGATTATCGTATTAGGAATTGCCCAGGATGCAGGATTTCCCCAAGCCGGTTGCCAAAAAGAAAATTGTGCACTTTATTGGGATGGAAAAGAAGAAAAACGTCACGCCACTTCTTTAGGATTAATAGACCATTCTTCCGGGGAATATTGGATATTCGAAGCTACTCCGGATTTCAAGCAGCAGTTACACAGCATTCAAAATCGTGCCAATACATCATCTAATCCTTCCGGTATTTTTCTTACTCATGCCCACATCGGGCATTATACCGGTTTGATGCAACTTGGACATGAAGTGATGGGCGCTTCCGACGTGCCCGTTCATGCTATGCCGAGAATGAAAAATTATTTAGAAACCAACGGACCCTGGAGTCAACTGGTGAGCAAGAACAATATCGCCATAAATCAACTTGCGGAAGACTCACTCATTCAACTTAACAGTAATATTTCCGTCACTCCTTTTTTGGTGCCACATCGGGACGAGTATTCTGAAACTGTTGGATACAAGATTGAAACAGAAAATAAATCTGTACTATTTATTCCTGATATAAATAAATGGGATATATGGGACAGATCCATAGTTGAAGAAATATCAAAAGTTGACTACGCTTTTGTTGACGCTACTTTCTTTGATCAAAATGAACTTCCAGGAAGAGATATCAGCAAAATTCCTCATCCCTTTGTGGAAGAAAGCATGGAGCTATTCAAGAATCTTACTGTTTCAGAAAAAGCCAAAATTCATTTCATACATTTTAACCATACTAACCCACTTATTCTGGATTCTGCTGAAAGAAAAAAAGTCAATGATCTTGGATTTAAAGTGGCGTTTGAAGGGATGAGAATAAATTTATAATACTGCATACTCAGGCTGTTCTTTCTTTATTGCTAATTCTTTTGTTCTTTTAAGGTTAAGAAAATAATCTGGGTAACAGTTATGACAACACGAAAAGACGATCCTAAGAGGAAATATGACCGAAGAGATGCATCGGGAAGCCAAGCTATTCCAAGTCAAAATACTGAGACATCAGATGAAGTTTTAAAATATAGCCGTTACGAAAGCCCTAGTTTTCAAAAGAAGGGTTACAAGGACAATAATAGACGAAAAGCTAAAGATATATTCAACGATAAATATATCTTTGAAAAAGATAAGGTAACTATTACAATAGGAACTGAACTATGGCCTTCTAATGAAAACATCTTAATTGTTTCTACCGATGATTCAGGTCAAGTGACTAAGCGTCACTTAAATGGATTGGTCTTAAATCATATAAATGTAGACCCTGAATCCTTTCGATTAAACAAAAAACAACTTAATGAAATCATTCGAGATGGCTACACCTCCATTACTTTAAGTGATAGAATCATATTTTTGATTTCTACACTAGAAATCAAAAATAGAGAATCAAAACTAGTTAAAATTGAAAATAGCTTGTTTAGTATTCTATCTGCATTGGAAGCGAATATTTCCATCAGCAAATTTAATGTTTATCTACCCTTACTTGGTACTGGAGACTCTGGATTACCAATTTTACACAGCTTTGACCTTGTGATTTCTGCTCTTGAAAAACATAGTAGAAATTCATCAACCCCATTAAATATTACCTTATCAATACCTCCCGAGCGGACTGATGAGAATATGCTCTCGATTATTCAATTTTTTAAACATCATTGGGGTCAAGTTAATCAAAATAGGACGACCAAAAGGTCTTTTAATGAAAAAATAGACTTTCACTTAGACGACCCTGCCCTTGAAGACAAATTAGGAAGGAAGCCCATCGCAAACAGTTTAGCCAAACTTATTAATGATGACATTTTTGGAAACGAAAAGTGCCATGCATTTATGGTTCATCTACAAGGTCGATGGGGAGAAGGCAAATCTTCTTTCATGAAGTTTATGGAAAATGGCCTTCAGGAAGCCGGTAAAGATCGTTGGATCGTAATTCATTATAATGCGTGGAAAAACCAAACTGTAGATCCGCCTTGGTGGACTTTTTTAGATGCACTTTATAAGCAATCTAGAAAACAAGTTGCAAATAAAAGACCTTTTTACTCACGTTATACTTTAATATTTAACGAACTTATAAACCGTTTTAATAAACCTTCTCTTCATTTAATAATCTTTGTTTTAATCCTATCGATATTGGTTCTTATCTCAACTCAGTTTAAAACTCAGCTTGAAGATACTTTTGGGTTTCTTAAGCCTATACTTGGTGAATCTAAAATTACACTCTTAGCCCTTTTAGGCGGGGGATCTTTGATAACAATTATTCAGTCATGGAGCAAATTTTTGCTTATGGATAATGCTGAGAATGCTCGGCTTTTTGTAGACAAAACAGAAAATCCCTCAGAAGCTATTAAGCATCACTTTGAGAATCTGGTTAGATCAATTCAAAAAAGGTCTGGAAATAAAGATCAGCCCTTCAAAATTGCTTTTTTTATAGACGATCTAGACCGTTGTAATTCAAAGTTTATTGTTAAACTTCTTGAAGGAATCCAAACAATGTTCAATGAACAGAAAGTGTTTTACTTAGTGGCAGCAGATAAGCATTGGATAGCTAAAAGCTTCGAAAAAGTATATGAAGATTATGCAAGCACTGTAAAGCCGGGTACAAAACTTGGCTATTCATTTATTGAGAAAAACTTTCAGCTTTCTATTCGTCTACCAAATCCTTCGAAAGAACAAGTAAGCAGATACTGGGCTCATATTCTAAATAAGAATAGTTCCGATCCTGTTTCTTCTCCTGAAAAACAAGAAGCATTAAAAAAAGAACTAAGAAATGTTGATCAAGCTGATATACTTTCGGGCAATTCTGGTTTAAATAAAATTGCCAAAGAATTAAATATAACCTTAGAAGATGCTCAAGCTGCTATGCTTGAAACCGTAAATGAAACAACGGAGGATATCGAACACCTGCTGAATGATCATCATCAGCTGTTGGGAAATAATCCAAGAGCTGTAAAACGATTAGCTAATCAATACACGGTGTACCGAAATCTTGTGCTTATCGAACAAAACAAAGTAGATCCTTTAAAGCTATTCCGATGGGTAGTTCTACAAAATCGCTGGCCGGTTCTGGTTGATAAACTGGAACAAGATCCTGCAAATATTAATAATTACGGTAAATTACTCAAAGAACTTGACCTAGTTTCTTATTCTATCGACATCGAGTATGTAATGGGTAAAGGTGAGGAGAGGCTTACGCTTGATGATGTAATAAACTATACCGGAATTAATCAAATCGAAACAGCCTTACCTGCATGATGAAGTAAAAGAATATTTCAAATTGGGCAGTTAGCTTTTCTTCAATTATTTTCAGCAAATAACTAACAAAGTAAAGTATCGCCATGAAAAAAAGTTCACTATTTCTGCTTTTTGCATTCCTTCTCGCTGTTCCGATAACCGCCCAAAATTACTTCCCGGGTAAATGGGGTGATTGGGAAAAGAAAAATCCTTCTGAGCTTGGACTAAAAACAGCTCTAATTGATTCTGCCATTCAATTTGCTAAAGACAATGAGACAACCAATCCTCGCAGTATGGAAGAAAATCATTACGGAAGCTTTGGAAGAGAACCTTTTGGCGATGGAATTGGCCCGTTCAAAGATCGTGGCCCTCAAACCGGAATTATCATCAAAGACGGATATATAGTCGCTGAATGGGGAGAACCTTTCCGTGTTGACATGACACACAGCGTAACCAAGAGCTTTTTATCCTACACAGTAGGTTTAGCTTATGATAAAGGCTTGATTCGTGATGTGAATGATAAAGTAGATGCGTATATGGCGCCTATATTGGAAATGCGGTGGGATGATAACAGAAATAAATCGGATCATTATGGTTCACCAAAAGTGATGGAGCCATTTAAAGGAGAGCATAACTCGAAAATTACTTGGAATCATTTGCTAAGACAGACAAGTGATTGGGAAGGAACTTTATGGGGAAAACCAGACTGGGCTGACCGCCCAAGCAGAGAGCGTTCTGAATGGGGAAAAAGAGAAAGAAAAGAACCCGGCAGTGCTTATGAATATAATGACGTAAGAGTGAATCTTTTAGCTCTAGCGGCTATGAATGTACTAAGAGAGCCATTACCAAAAGTTCTCCGTGAGAACATTATGGATAGGATCGGAGCTTCACCAACCTGGAGATGGCAAGGCTATGAAAATTCCTGGGTGGTAATTGATGGACAACAAATGCAGGCAGTTAGTGGCGGCGGTCACTGGGGTGGCGGGATGTTCATTTCTGCACGAGATCAAGCTCGTTTTGGTCTACTAACTTTAAACAATGGAAAATGGAATAACGAGCAATTGGTTTCTGAAGAATGGAATAAAATGGCGCAGACGCCAACTGAAGCTCAAACCGATTATGGATTTATGAACTGGTTTTTAAATACAGATAAAAAACGCTTACCAAGTGCGCCGGAAAGTGCATTTTTCCATTTAGGTGCGGGAACAAACATGGTATACGTTGATCAGGAAAACGATTTAGTAATCGTTGCTCGCTGGATCAAAGGATCAGCCATGGATGGTATTGTAAGCAGAGTTTTAGAGGCAATTAAGTAATGAGTAAATCTGCAATACTGATTGGTGCAACCGGCTTAGTTGGTTCACATGTGCTTGAACTTCTTCTTAAAGATGAGCGGTATAATAATGTGCTGGTTTTTCACAGAAGATCTACCGGGATTTCTCATCCGAAACTGAAGGAACATATCATAGATTTTGATACGCCAAATGAATGGAAAGATTTAGTTAATGGCGATCATCTTTATTCAGCATTGGGCACCACCCTAAAAAAAGCCGGCAGTAAAGAAGCTCAATATAAGATCGACAATACCTATCAGTTTGAAGCGGCAGAAATAGCTTCGGATAATGGTACTTCAGGTTATGCCTTAGTTTCTTCTTTAGGCGCTGACGCAGATTCAAATTCTTTCTATACCAGAATCAAGGGAGAACTTGATGAAGCAGTTCAGAAGTTAAATTTCGAAACTACATTGATACTCAGACCTTCCTTTCTGGATGGAAACAGAGATGAATTCCGATTAGGTGAGCGGATTGGGATTCTTGCAGCAAAAGTTCTGTGTAAAATTCCGGGACTAAAGAAATACCATCCAATCAAAGCTGAAACCGTTGCCAAAGCTATGATTGACGGATTGAATAACAAAATTTCAGGAGTCGTTGAAGGAAATGAAATTTTAAAATTGAAAGATTAAGGTTCCTCTTCCTGCTTCTAAACCATACCTTTGTAAACCGGTGAATACCGAAACAGGTTGGTAGTTCAGTATTATGGATCGGTTATTTTTTGTTCTAATCCCTATTTCCAGATATAATCCCATATTTATATTACCGGAATGGATAGATATATCTTTTGTAGGATATTCATATCGACCTGTAGTTTCATTGTACTCATCTCCTAATCCTTCTTCTCCACGGTAAAATCTATAATTAAAACCTGCTACACCCCCAAAATGAAATCGAAAATTGTTTTTCGTTTTTGTTCCTATAATTCGCGACCGGTATATACCATTTAAGCCGAAAAAAGAATCCAGATTTGTATGCCCTTGTGATAATTCTTCTCCATCGTCTTCATCAAGTTCTTCACCAACTGAAATGGAGACGCCATAGGATGTTGCTCCTTCATAATAACCTGCATCAATACCGTAGGAAAAAAATTCATCGAAATCTTGAAAAAAACCGAACAATCCTAAATCTGCATTTGAATGAGAAATACTCAACTCTACTAATCCGAAAGGAGCAACATAAAAACCCTTTTCTTTTATACGATGCTCCGGTTGAGCAACTAAATTTAGCTGAAGAGCTATTAAAACCAGTCCAAAAGTAAATATATCTTTCATTACAACCCTATGTTTTACATATAATTAGAATATATGTATTTATATATAGAATGAAACAGCTAGTTCATTTTTTTAAGAAATTTATATGTTTCTCTTTGAGCCCTGATTGGTTTATCCACATTATCTATTCGTACATTTTCATAATCCGCATTGAAATTACACGCTTTCTGATTATCTCTGATCTGTAAACCAACGATGTGCATGATCTGATCTTTAATCGCTTCATTTTTTACCGGAAAAGTAACTTCAACTCTTCGAAAGATATTTCTCTTCATCCAGTCAGAAGATCCCATACGAACATCTTCATTTCCATTGTTATAAAAATAAAAAACACGTGCGTGCTCCAGATATCGATCTACAATCCGAATTACTTTCAGGTTTTGTACTCCCGGTTTTAAACAACAAATACTTCGGATAATCACTGTAATATCAACTCCCTCTTCTGCGGCTTCGTAGATCTTTTTGATGAGCCCGCGTTCTTCCAGGTTATTCATTTTAAGAATGATCTTTCCTTTGCGACCTTCTTTAACATGCAGGATTTCCCGATCTATCAGTTTTGAAAATTCATCAAAAGCTTCAAACTGAGAAACTATGAGTTCGTTAAAACCTACCGGCTCTTGCTTTGTGTGCAGAAATTCAAAAACATCACTCAGTTCTGTAGTCAGGTTTTCATCAGTAGTAAGCAAACCATGATCACAATATACTTTGGCAGTATTCTCATTCAGATTCCCTGTTCCAAAAAATCCGAACGAAATAATGCTACCATTTTCCTTTACTTTCTTTATCAACGCAACTTTTGCATGTACTTTTAAACCCGGCATACTATATACGATTCGGATTCCGGCCTCTTTCATTTTTCTTGCCCAATGCAAATTATTTTCTTCATCAAAGCGAGCTTTCACTTCCATAAAAACCTTTACTTTTTTCCCATTATTTGCCGCGCTTATAAGTGCATGCCCAATCATGGAGTCTTTTGCCATTCTATAAAAAGTGACATTAATCTCCTTTACTTCAGGATCTATGGCTGCATCGTTGAAAAACTGTAGAATATAGTCGTACGACTGATAGGGAAAGTGCAAAATCTGATCCGCCTTTTCGATAGCAGTTAATACAGAACGTTCTTTTTCTATGGACGAACTTCGCAAAGGTGGTTGAGGTGGAAACTCAAGTTGTTTCTCCGTAGGATTTTTGATTTGAAAATAGTCATTCAGATTATGGTAGCGACCTCCTTCAACCAAATCCGGTAATTCAATAGCAAAAGAATCCAAAAATTTATTTAAAAGTAATTCTGAAATTGAACCGTCATATAAAAACCTTGAAGGGGCACCCAGATTCCTTTTTTTGATCTGTTTTTCGATTTTTTCAACCAGATCACCATCAAATTCATCATCAATATGAAGATCTGCATCTTTATTTAACTTTACTGATTTACACTCCAGCACTTCATAATCTTGAAATACCAGATCTAAATGTAGGCGAATGATATCATCCAGAAAACAATATCCATAAGCTCCGTTGTCCAGTTCGAGCAAATAAAATCTATCCATTTTGTATGATGGAATATCCAGATATGCAAAATACTTCTGACCTTTTTTCTGTAAGTATAAAGCAAAATATAAACTACCATTATCCAGAAATGGAACCTCTTCATCTACATCAAAAATATAAGGCTTCAAGTGTCCCTGAATATTTGTTTTAAAATAATGCAGCAATTCCGGGTGTTTGGGAGAAGGAATTGACTCCGTATTTGTATAAATGTGAATGCCACTGTTTTTAAGCTCTGCTAAGATCGAATCCAGCGTTCTACCATATTCTACTAGTTGACGATCAACTTCCTTATGGATCTTTGTAAGTAGTTTATCAGGATCAGCTTCAAATTCTTTGCTTATTTTTTTCTTACCGATCTCAGCGATACGCCGGGCTGAAGCAACCCGAACTCTGAAAAATTCATCCAGATTATTGGAATAAATCGCAGAAAATTTAAGGCGCTCCAAAATCGGAACGGATTTATCCTGTGCTTCCATTAATACCCGTTGGTTAAAAGAAAGCCAGCTAAGGTCTCTGTTCAGAAAAGATTCTTCATTCATTTTCATTGCAATTTTCTATGGTGAGCCAACATAAAAATTTAAAACCTCAAACACGTAGTAAAAAAAAGAATAATATTTTAACAGTCCTGAAGCTTGATGATGCTTTATATTTTTCTGCTAAATTCATTATACTTTTCATATGAAAAAATACCCCGCAGTAGAAGTTTTAAAGGAATCCGTAATCCAACTTAATTTGTCTTTTGAAGTTATCTTTCCCCGGCAAATAGATCCGAGTGGAATTTATGATGAAGAAGTAAAAGTAAAATACAAAGGTCAGGAATTCATCGTAGCTGTGTATAACGAATACGAAGATATTGAACTCAATAACCCCGTCGTTTTTCTGGATATGATTCTTAGAGAAGTAGAGTGCTTTGAAGAAACTAAATCGATTAAAAATTGGGCTTTTGATAATGCCGTAAAACCTAAAGATAAAGAGGCAATACGCTTTTACAGAGCCCTTCAGAAAAGTGCTCCAAAAATACGGGCTATAGTTGGGAATAAAGTTAAATCAATTCCATATTTTGATATAGAATTGAATACCGGAATGGCTAAGGCTTTACGTACAGCTATTGTTTAATTGTTGAAATGATTCTTTTCAACTACATTTTATGAACCTTTCAGTAAGATGCCATTATTATGAAATACTTTTTATCGCTCTTTCTTGCATTGTTTATGTTTTCGATAAGCTCCGCTCAGGAAATCCCGGATTGGTTAAAAGATCACATGGAATATATGGTACAAGGCTCGGGAACCTGGATTGCTGATAACTCTGCTTATATTAGTGATGAAGAAACAGTGGAAGAATATGCAACAGAATGGGAATACGGTTTAGGCAATCAGAGTATAAAAGGCCGTCTTTACGCGATAACCGGCGGGAAAGAAGTTGGTACCTTTTGGGAGTTCCGAACATTTTGGAATCCTGTTGAACAAAAAGCCTATGCTTATCAATTTAGTGGTTTTGGAGCGGTTGGAATGGGAGAAATGACTTTTAAAAATGGAGAAGTCATAATCGAACAAGTTTTTTACTACTCAAATGGTGCTTCACAAAAAACAGGGCATAAATCGAAAGGCTTCCCCACGTATCAGGAAATCACTTCTTATACTATTACTAAGGATGGAGAATGGAAGAAGGATCGATATTATAAGTGGGTTTTGCATAAAGAATGATCGCTAGTTAAATGAGCTTTGCGGTAAATCAGGATCATCATAATGTTCCACAGCTACTCTCAGTTTCTTGTTTATTCTGGTTACCAATGTTGGTGGAGCTAATACTTTAACTGAATCGCCGAAACCGAGAATTTTACTTTCCAGCTCAAAATTGAGCTGCACTTCCAGAGTGATGATTATCCCTCCTTTTACTTTTTCTTCCAATTGTTGAGAAGGATGAATGGGTTTTGTGAGAACGTAAGGAGCATGATTATACCCTACAAAGAGCCGAACCGTTCTTGGTTTCATATTCGGACTAACAGTTACCCCCACTACATTTTTATAATACTCCCTTGCATTCAGTTCAGCTTGAATATATTCGGTTTTTTCAGCAGGCTTTATTTCTATAATTCTATCCAAGGCAAGGTTGATTGGGTGACTTGCTTCTTTCTTAATGCCGATCACGAACCACCGGTTATTATATTCTTTTAAAAACTGTGGATGAAATTCAAACTCACCGGGTTGTCGGGCTCTGAATGACTGATAAGTTATAGACAACGCTTGTTTCTTGTGTATAGCCTGATACAAGTCATCCAAAAAGTGTAAGCCCTTAAGACCTTCGTTCTTTTCAAAATCTATAATAGAGCGTGAATTGGTTTTATTGGTATATACTTTGTCTTCCAACCGCTTGATCATTTCATCCATATCCTCAAAATGAGAAAACCCTTTGAACTGTTTTAAGATCTGAACCACATCATTTAGCGTTCCTATATCCTGTTCTGTCAGAGGAATGTTGGTAATAGAATACTCAGCGTCTGTATATGTGTAGTATTTCCTTTCCTTCACTTCAATAGGAGCGTTATATCCCAACTTATCCGATCTCATGATCTGAATATCACTCTGAACCGTTCTTTTACTTACCCCTTTATCAATACCCTCGTATTCATAAAGCGCTTCAGAGCATTCGTAGATAAGATCGTCAAGTGTCCAGAGTCGTTGCCTGTTCCTCAGACATTTGTCAATGGTTTTATAGCGAATTAAAGCATTTCTATTAGCCGGCATTTGGTCTTTTTTAAAGAAAGTAGAAAATATTTTCAACTACGCAAAAAGATTGCGCACTTTAGCTTTATCATTCTTTCGAACAAGGAAACAAACTCCTCAGAATTATGAAATTCAACCTATTAACAAGAAAGAAAAAACAAGTTACTAATTACGAAGGTGCAAAATCGATCAAGCTTTCACCTGAGATGGAATTATACAGCGCTGTTGTAACAGCGGGGCTTGGAAACAAATTTTACACTTCTGAGGAAGAGAGGATCTCAAGAATCAGAGCGTTGATTTGCCAAACAGATCCTGAATTTGTTGCTAAGCTAGCCGTACATGCACGAACCAAAATGAATCTTAGATCTATTCCGCTTGTATTGATTACCGAGTTGGCAAAGATACATCAAGGAGACAGCCTGGTAAGTAGTACGGTTACATCAGTAATTCAAAGAGCGGACGAAATCACTGAATTACTGGCTTGTTATACTTTAGCTAATGAAAGAACCGGTTACAAAAAACTAAACAAGCTTTCTAAACAGATTCAGAAAGGTTTAGGAAATTCTTTTAATCGTTTTGATGAATATCAATTCGCAAAATATGATCGCCAAACCGAGATTACCTTAAAAGATGCATTGTTTTTGGTTCGTCCAAAAGCTAAAAACGATTCCCAACAAGCAATTTTTGACAAAATTGCCGAAGAAAAGTTGGAAGTTCCATACACATGGGAAGTTGAACTTTCACAAACAGGTCAAAAAGGTTTTTCTTCTGTAGATGAGAAAGTAAATGCTTTTCGCTCAAAATGGGAAGACCTTTTAGCGAGTAACAGGCTTGGATATATGGCACTGCTTCGAAACATCAGAAATATTCTGGAAGCAGGAGTACGAGCCGAGTTTATTGAAATAGCAGGTAACAGAATTCGAAGTGAACAAGAAGTGAGCAGATCAAGACAGTTACCATTCAGGTTTCTTTCTGCTTACAGAGAAGTTCAGAAAGTGGAAAATGAGTATACTTCTTACTTTCTGGATTGCCTTGAAGAAGCCGTTGGTTATTCAATTTCTAATCTGAAAGGATTTGGATTGTATACCAAAATACTTATTGCGTGCGATGTATCGAGTTCTATGTATTATCAGTTATCACCAAAGAGTAAAATCCGTTGTTATGATATCGGGTTACTACTTGGAATGTTAATGAACAGTAAAAGCAAGAATGTAATTACCGGAATATTTGGTAACAAATGGAAACCATACGCATTGCCGTCTAAGCAAATTCTGGCTAATACACAATTGCTTAACAGTATTGAAGGAAGTGTAGGTTATTCCACAAACGGATTTAAAGTAATCTCATCACTTATCAAAAAAGGTAAAGTAGTTGATAAGGTAATGATGTTTACTGATTGCCAGATGTGGGATAGTACCGGAGGTCAAAACTCAATTCAAAAATTATGGAATGAGTATAAAGCCACCATTGCACCTAGTGCGAAGCTTTATTTATTTGACCTTGCCGGATATGGAAATACTCCTCTGAAGTTAGAACAGAATGATGTTTTTCTTATTGCCGGCTGGTCAGACAAAATATTTGACGTATTGACCGCTCTTGAAAATGGCGAAAGCACGCTTTCCCAAATAAAGAGTATAAAATTAAACTCTGATTAAGTTCAGAGTTCTTTTTGGATGTTGTAGAGTTAAGATACTTCGCGCCAAACAAAGGGGAGGATATAACCACTGAGTTATACCGGGTTCAACTCCCGGCAAGCTATGCCCCGTTCTTAGCCCGAATGTTGCTCCAAAAAGTTTTTATTTAGATTGAGTGTTGTAGATGAGTCTTACTTCGCCTGTCACGCGCATGGTCGCTGGTTCGAACCCAGCCTCTGAAGAAATTCAGAGTAGCTCAGTTGGTAGAGCATGTTATGTGGCTCATCGCTTGTTACCTCGATCTTTATTTATTGAATAAAAATAAGGTGCTGTAGACTGGAAATACTTCGGTAGACGCAATCGGTTTATAAACCGATTCTCTCTTAATTTAGAGGTGCAGGTTCAAGTCCTGCTTCAGTTATTTGTTAGCTGAATGGCGGAAAACACATTCCTATCGCTTGTAGCCCTTATTTGGTTTTTTAAAGAAAAGGTGCCGTAGAGTCAGCATACTTCGATGGCTTGAAAGCCCGGAAACGGGTAAGTCCGGTTCGAATCCGGTTGGCTGATTTGATTGTCGCCCTTTTCTTTCAATATATCCAAAGTGTTGTTGAATAAAGATACTTCTGAAAAGCTTTGTTTATTTGTCGCCTTTGGATTTATTTTATTACTACGCAAAAAGATTGCGCAGTTCAGGTTTATTATTAAGTCAGTGATCGGATGTCCATCATTAAACAATAAACAAAGGGAGGGCAATACGGCTCTCCCTTCATTAGAAAACAAGAGTTATGATCTCAGGAAAAACAATTATAGAATTAGGATACAGACCGGGAAAATGGTTTAAAGATGCTATTCCGTACGCCAATGAAAACAACCTTGAAGGTGAGGAATTGATTAAATATCTGAACTCAGTATGTCCGCCGCCTCCAATCGAACCGTTTAAAGAGCCGGTATCTTACAAAAAAAATATTGAAGCTGTATCGGAACTTGAAGAATCGAATGTAGAACGTGTTTTTGAAACTATGGATGAGTTGATGAAAACTCCTACGATCGTAGACGGAGCGGTGATGCCGGCCCGACCGGAGGAATAGGTCAGATTCCTGTTGGTGGAGTAGCCGTTACAAAAAATGCGATTCACCCGGCTATGCACTCAGCCGATGTTTGTTGCTCAGTAATGATGACCTCATTTGGAAAAACCGACCCAAAATCAGTTCTAGATGCTGCACATAAGATCACCCATTTTGGCGGTGGCGGAAGAGATGATCTTTTTGATTTTCCTTCTGAACTGGAGGAGCAAATCATGGAAAATGAATTCCTAAACAACAAACGATCCCTGCAATTAGCAAAAACTCATTTGGGTACTCAGGGTGATGGAAATCACTTTTTATATGTAGGTGTTTCAAAAGAAACAGGAGAAACCATGATGGTTACTCATCATGGAAGTCGTGGTTTTGGAGCAAACCTTTACCGAAAGGGAATGAAAATTGCAGAAAACTTTAGAAAAGAGCTCTCCCCTGAAACGTTGAAAGCAAATGCCTGGATTCCTTACTCTGAGGAAGAAGGGAAATCATATTGGAATGCCTTACAGATTGTGAGAGAATGGACCAAACTGAATCATACTGTCCTGCATCAGGCCACTACAGAATCCCTGAATGCGGAACCAACACTTCGGTTTTGGAATGAGCACAATTTTGTGTTTAAAGATGAAGAATTATTCTACCATGCTAAAGGAGCGACTCCACTGTCAGATAAATTCGTACCCGATTCACATGAAGGATTGAGGCTCGTTCCGCTAAATATGAGCGAACCTGTATTAATCGTTAAAGGAGAAATCTCAAAAAACAACCTCGGTTTTGCTCCTCATGGAGCCGGCAGAAACGTGAGCAGAACACAGCATATTAAAAGCAAAGTAGGAAAAGGAATTCAGGATATCTTTTTGGAAGAAACGAAAGGGATCGATGTTCGCTTCTTTTCCGGACATATCGATATTTCTGAACTCCCAAGTGCTTATAAAAATGCGGAGTCTGTCCAAAGACAGATGAAAACATTTGGATTAGGTGAGGTTGTGGATGAAATCATGCCATTTGGTTGCATTATGGCGGGCGACTGGCAGGTGGATGCTCCCTGGAGAAAAAGACGCAGGAAAAAAAGAGAAAGATAAATAAACCCTATTTATCGGAAAGATGAACAGGGTTTATTATTATTAGATATGCCTTACACCATCGAATCTTCATCGCTCAAAGTTTCTATCCAAAATAAAGGGGCGGAACTTTGTTCTGTAGTCTCAAAAAAAACAGGTCAAGAATACATTTGGCAGGCTGATCCTGAAGTTTGGGGAAGTCACGCCCCGGTGTTATTTCCAATTATTGGCGGATTGAAAGATGGTTTTTATACTTTTGAAGGGAAAGCATATGAAATACCTAAGCACGGAATAGTGCGGGGCAATTCGGATATGTTTGTTGAAGAGCAATTCAACGATTCTATTACTTTTGTGCTTTACAGTGATGAGATCACTAAAAAAATATATCCCTTTGATTTTCAGTTTAGAATATCGTTTTCCATAAATGAAGACAGACTAAAAGTTTCGCATCAGGTTATAAATACCGGTGACAAGGAACTTCTTTTTTCTTTGGGTGGACATCCGGCTTTCCGTTGTCCGATTCTTGAGGGAGAACATTATGACGACTATCACTTAGAGTTTGAGCAAAGTGAATATGCAGAAACTCACTTGTTGAATATGGAAAAAGGATTGGTTAGTAATGAAACTGAACTCGTTCTAAACAACACAAATCTTCTTCCTCTACATAAGAATCTTTTTGATCGTGACGCACTTATTTTCAAGAACCTGAAATCAAATTCCGTTTCATTAGCTCATCGCGAAAAAGGAAAAGTTCTCACTTTAGAATTTGCTGATTTTCCGTATCTGGGAATTTGGGCGAAACCCGGAGCTGATTTTGTGTGCATTGAACCTTGGTTGGGTATTGCGGACAACATTGATCACAATCAAAAACTGGAAGACAAGGAAGGGATTATTCCTTTAAAAACTAACAGAATTCATACTGCTGAATACGCTGTAACTTTCTATTAGCATATTCTTGATCTCAAGATTTTGATTTTTTGTTATAAAAAAAAGAGACAGCAACCACGCTGTCTCTCATGTAACTCTTTTCGGGAAAGAGTTAGGAGTAGAATATAATTACTTTTATGAACGGGTTACCTTTCCACTTACCAGTGTTTTTGTAGGAATAAGAACTTCACCCTCTTTAGTCTCTACGATCACATAAATAGAATCTACTTTTTTAATGGTTCCTTTAATTCCGTCAGTCTCAATTTCCTGACCTTCTTCAAAGTTATTTCTCACATAAAAAGAAGACAAAATATTTGTAAGGATATCACGAGATGAATACCCGAAAGCAATAGCAAAAGCCAGTAATAATCCACCAAAGATTACTGTAATGTTTGCAGTTATTATAGTTGTGTCTATTCCTGCCTGGTCAAGAGCTGTAGTTCCAATAATAATCAAGATAATGTACATCGCCAGTTGGCTTAATACTTTTCCGCCTGCCAGTCC
>Ga0206127_1001970_pt1 | contig 21261 bp, 18 predicted proteins | sample Helgoland_Spring_6_FD_148646 | JGI IMG/M metagenome (GOLD analysis project Ga0206127, IMG submission 148646) | Pelagic subsurface seawater microbial communities from Kabeltonne, Helgoland, North Sea - Helgoland_Spring_Bloom_20160419_1 | ecosystem: Environmental > Aquatic > Marine > Epipelagic ...
CAACGGCTTACATAAAAAACAACCCTCCACTTTACAGCTTGCTGTTTTCCTATGTAACAGGAACTTTTGTCCTCATTCATCATTAAAGTTACGTATGAAAAACAGTGAATGGAAGTAAAGCATCTGTATTTAGATGAAATGAGGTTTTTATGAGATAAACAAGAGCATAGCACGCTTATGTAGGCTCTATGTGAAGTTATAACTGATTCTCTTTTGCAAGTTTTTTACAGCTTCAAAGAGGGGTTTTAATTGCTTTCTTTTGAGGGGTAGGTTTGATTAAAGGAAGGACAAATTGGAACAGGGAGATGAGCAACGGATTTATGTATGAAAAGTAGCATGTAAAAAGACGCTAACTTTTCGGATTGAACTAAAGCCGAATTTAAAAATTTGATTGACATACTAAATAGACCCAAACCTTTCGGTTTAGTAATTACTAGCTATGTTTTATACATCGTGTTGGCAATAGTATTTTATTCAATATACTTTCCTTTTAATGCTTCAATGATTATTTTATGGTCTTCTTCATCGTGTAATCCTGAAACGGTTATAATCGCTATCATTCCTGCGTTTTCAACAAAAATTGGGATTGAACCACCTTTGGCTAAATATTCTTTTTCATCAAGAGCAAAAGTTTTTTCCAATGTCATATTTCCATTAATCAAATCGTTTTTTACGCTTAAAGAACTTTCTTCAAAGTGTTTTGTAACGTTAGCCTTTCTTTTTAACCAAAGATGTTTGTCAGCAGGAAGATTATCGTCAACAAATAGAAAAACTGTGTGATTCAGCCTTTCAATTTTGACTGCAATATTTTGTTTTCTTTCCTTTGCTAAATTTAGAATTGTTAGACCCATTTCAAGTCCAATTCGATTATTAAAATTATTTAGTTCTATTTTCTTTAATATTTCTTGTTTCATATGTTTGTTCTGTGCTGACAAATTTCCTAAAATCCCAAAAAAGAAAATTACACTTATAATACTTCTCATAGTTTTGTTGTATTACTACCAACGTTTTGTATAAACCCCGTTTTAATGGGGTTTATATGCTGTTATAAGCCGTTACGCTTAGTTTTTATCTTTTAATAATTTCTGAACTAAAGACTTTAATTCTTCAATCTCTTTCTGTTGTTTGTCAATCTTTGAATTTTGTTTTTTTAGTTCTTCAATTTCTTTTTGTTGATCGATTGTATATAATGTCAGTTCTTCAATTTTCTGTAAAAGTTTAGCATCCATTGCACCAAGAAAGAAACCATTTTTTTCTACCTCCTTTGCGCTTGGAATATCTTTCAGATGTCCTTTTTCTTTGATATGATTTTCTACTTCTGTAAGAGTTGGAAGGTTATAATCTTCGTAAAAAACAAAATCTGACCAACCATTAGCCTCTACTTTTATTTCTCTTGCTCCAATCGAACCTTCAATTGCCAATTTATGATTGCCTGTTGTTAAAGTTCCTATCCCCACATTACCATTATTTTTTACAGTTATACCTTTACCTTTATTAAAAATTTTTAAATCATACCCAGCTCTATTTGTAAAAAGACCTAGTTGCTTACCACTGCTACTGCCTTCTCCCAACCACCAAATTTCATCTCCTGACTTGTCATAACCACCAATCCATCCATAAAAATTATTATCGGTGTCCTCGTAATTCTTATTTTGAATTTTCACAACGGGACGCTCGTCTCTTATGTGTAAAATAGAACTCGGACTCTCAATACCTATTCCAATTTTTCCATCTCTTTTTATTGTCATTTTGGTGTTCCCTTTTGTTACAATTCCAAAATCATGGTCGGATATAGTGCCGACCTTTGAATTTCCTCCTGTATGAGCCCACAATGCAGTTTTTACACCAGTATTTCTCTCTTCAATTAAAATTCTTGAATGAACATTATCGTCAATATTAATTGTTTGTCCCCAACTACCAGGATTAGAAAAAGTTTCATCTCCAACATAGAGATGTCCATTTCGAACATCCAATTTAGCACTTGGACTTGTTGTTCCAATTCCAACATTCCAAGGAATTATGACTTTACTAATCCAGTCTTCTCTACCAATCATTAGACCACCTTTAATAGTTTGTGATCCCATAGTAATTTTAAAGGGGTCATCGGAAGAGCTTGGTTTCTGTATATAAAATCCTGATTTACCATCATCGGAAACTAAAACATATTGACCAGCATAAACTGATCCTGTTGTTGAGTTATTTCCGTTTGTGTTCCATTGAGCATTAACTCCTAAACTCATTCCCATCATAGCTAGGGCAGCAATTTTAATTGTTGTTTTCATAATAATTTTAATTTATAATTATTTTTAATTTGTTTTCTTTTATGGCTTATAACGTTTACTGTATGGTTAGTGGCGTTTTAAACAGCCGAAACTTTCAAGTTATTACAGAACTTAATTAAAAGAACTGAACTTCAAGTTTAGCACTATGTAGCCATTAATTATACAGATTGTTACCCAACGTATTCATTATTCAAACACTATTTCTTTATTGGTTTTCTGTATTTTAACGATATGAAATGGCTGAATGACAATTGACGTTAAATCACCTTTCTGTAAATTATCTATATTTACATTCAAACTATCCTCATTTTCGGTTACACCAGTTACATCTATTGACCAACCACCATTATTATGAATTTGATCAAAAATCGCAATTACTTGAAAATTAGAAAAATCAATATTAATTTCTGTAAAATTGGCACTGATATTATTTGGTTTATCTATTGTATTAATAAAACTATCCCAATCCGCTAAATTGTCTATCACTAAATTTATACCACTACCATTGTTTTGATAAAGGTTGAATAGCTCACCCTTTCCAATTTCTGTAAATTCAACTTTCTGATTTATTTTTTCATTATTATCGTATCCAAATACCAATACTAGAAGAAGAGGTATTAACATAATTTTTAAATATTTCATTTTTAATATTACTTTTTGAGTATCTTTTTAGTTATTAATTCTCCATTTTCTATTTGTAAACTTAAAAAATAAAGACCCACAGGAAATCTTGAGATGTCTATGTTAACTTTCTGATTATTTGATTTTTCAAACATTATTTGTTTTCCAAAGGAGTTTTTTACTGTGTACGAAATAATTTTACTGGAACTTTGAATATTAAATAGTCCATTACTTGGATTAGGATAAATGTTCAAAAAGCTACTTCTATCTATTATGATTGATTCTAGTTCTTCATTTTCACTATCACTATTTTCAGAAATTTTAATGATCTTTTTGCTAGCAAAGGAGTCTGTTCCTCCTGAAACTTCGCAGTTTTGTATAAAAGCCCTAAAATTGGCTTCCGACCTAGCATGAAAGCCTGGTTTTAAAATTACACTAGAACCAGCATTATAATTTGCATTTCCACCTGAAAATATAGTATTGTAGGCTTCAATATTATAATTGGCTTGTTGATTATCCGTCTGACCAGAGTTTACATTTTGGGTTATGGAAAGGTTGTCAGAGCAATTATAGCTCTGTGCCAATAATACTGCCTGATAAGCATTTACTAAACCATAGCCCATTTGTTTATTCCAATCACCGTTTGGTTTATTAACAGTATTTGTATAAGAATAATCGCCAACTTTCTGAGCAGTTTCTTCTATAATTGTATTCACTTCTTGTACGTTTAAATTTGGATTTACAGACAATATTAAAGCTGCTACACCCGCAACATGAGGTGCAGCCATTGATGTACCACTCAAAGAAGCTGTGCCTTGGTTTTGAATAGTTGATAATATACCCTTACCTGGTGCAACAATATCCAAGTCGTTACCATATCCAGAAAAATTTGTTCTATTTCCACTAGATGAAATAGCACCTACCACTAAAGCATCATCGTGAAAACTTGCAGGATAATCAATTGCAGGTGCCCTATTTCCACTTGCAAAAACTAAAATCGTACCAAGCCCGTTTCTTCCATTATTAAGAGCGTTTGTTATAGCGTCTTCAAGTACAGCACTATGTAAATCATTATAATAACTTCCTCCTTGGTCGCCCCAAGAGTTATTAATAATGTGAGCACCATTTTGTACTGCCCAATTTATTCCATTAGCTAATTCTTCTGAAAGAGATTGTGTCACATATAGAGGGTTACTTATACTCATAATTTTTGACTTTGGTGCTACACCAACGACTTGTAGATTATTATCTTTTTCAGCTCCTATTATTCCAGCGACATGAGTTCCATGACTAGATCCAGAAATAAAAATAGAAGGGGATCTACCGTTTTGTGTATCATAACTTAAAGACGAAATATTATCATTTAAGTCATTATGAGTTTTATGGATTCCATGATCAAGTACAGCTACATTTACTCCATTTCCTTCAGTTATTGACCAAGCATTACAAATATTTATGTCTATATCAGGATTAGTTGTATTATTTAATCCCCACAAATCGCCAAAATCGTCATCATTACTACAACTATTGCTAAAGTCAAATTGAAATGCAGGATCAATGTCTGCAAAATGTCCTGTTTCATAAAACTCATTACAAATCTCCAAAGAAGACCTACTATTTCCATTGTTAAGTTCTAGTTTATACCATAAAGGCATAAAAATGTTCTGATGTATAATATTAACATTTTTTTGATTAGCAACTTGTTGTAAAAGATTTAAATCAGTACTGTTTTTTAATTTAACATAAAATATATTTGAGATAGTAATTGATTCTATATTATTTTGTCTCTTAATACTAAGTTTTCCACTTTGATTTGATAAATTATAATCTACAGATAGATTAACTTTATTACCCTTATAATAATAGTAATTACTTTGTGCCATCATGGAGTTCACAAAAAAAATGAGAATTGCCAGTAAATAAATGTTTCGTTTCATATGTTATTTTTTTAAATTACCTAAAGCCTTGTTCTTTTATTTATGTTGGGTAACGTTTGGCTAAGCTGCGTTTAAATGCAGTTTAGGTTTTGTTATAAGCCGTTGTGCTTAGTTTTTATCTTTTAATAATTTCTGAACTAAAGCTTTTAATTCTTTAATTTCAGAATTTTGTTTTTTAAGTTCTTCAATCTCCTTTTTCTGAGTGTTGATTTCTTTTTGTTGCTTAGCAATCTCAGATTTAGCTTTTTTCAATTCTTTAATTTCTTTTTCTTGTGCAATAGTATACAAAATTAATTCCTCAATTTTTTGTAATAACTTAGAATCCATTTCTCCAAGATAAATCCCATTTTCTTCAACTTCCTTAGCACTTGGAATATCCTTTAAATGTCCATTTTCTTTGATATGGTTTTCTACTTCTATTAAGGTTGGTAAATTGTAATCATTTTCAAAAACAAAGTCCGACCATCCGCTAGCCTCTACCTTAATTTCTCTTGCTCCTATTGAACCTTCGACTGCCAATCTGTGATTTCCTGTAGTTATTGTACCTATACCAACATTACCAGAAAAGGTATTCTTATACATTACATCTTTAATATTATCTCCAGAAATGGGTTCATCTAAGGCAACCCAATTGTCAAACATTGCTGTATTTTCACTTTTACCATATGAAAAAACTCTTACATTGAACCTAGTATAATACTTTTTATCATTAATATAGATTGAGACTTTACCATTGTCATTTGCTAATTTTATATCAGGAGTATATGAGCCCGAACTACTGGCATTAAATCTCACAAACTTTCCATGATAAACATACCAATTTAATTTAATATCAATAACATTTCCTCCTCCGTATTCAAAGCCTTCTAACATAACTGTTGGCATACCAATACCATTTTGAAATGGAATATTAGTTTTAATTTTTATACCGTGATTTGGAGTCCCTGCATAATGATAACTCATTGGATTGTAAACAGATGAAACAGATTTTATATCATTATCTTTATAAATTACATCTTTAATATTATCCCCAGAAATGGGTTCATCTAAGGCAACCCAATTGTCAAACATTGCTGTATTTTCACTTTTACCATATGAAAAAACTCTTACATTGAACCTAGTATAATACTTTTTATCATTAATATAGATTGAGACTTTACCATTGTCATTTGCTAATTTTATATCAGGAGTATATGAGCCCGAACTACTGGCATTAAATCTCACAAACTTTCCATGATAAACATACCAATTTAATTTAATATCAATAACATTTCCCCCTCCATATTCAAAGCCTTCTAACATAACTGTTGGCATACCAATACCATTTTGAAAAGGTATATTAGTTTTAATTTTGATACCATGCGTTGGGGTTCCTGGAAAATGATAACTTAAAGGATTGTAATTTTGAGCTTTAAGCTTAAAATTGAATAACAGAAAAAGTACGGTTATAACAGCAATTTTCAATGTTGTTTTCATAATAATTTAAATTTATAATTGTTTTTAAGTTGTTTTCTTTTATGGCTTATAACGTTTACTGTATGGTTAGTGGCGAGTTAAAATACTATGATTTTCAATTTAACAATAGCCTTTATAAAAAAGTAATTTACTTTGATTTAGTATTTTCTAGCCATTAACTATACAGATTGTTAGGCACTGGCTTTATTCCTTTTCTAACTTCTCTAATCTTTTTTGTAATTCAAGAAACTTAGTAGCTAAAAACTTTAAAGATTGGTTTTCTTTTTCAATCTTTTCAATTTCTTTTTCTTGTGCAATTGTATACAATGTTAATTCTTCAATTTTCTGTAACAATTTAGCATCCATTTCTCCTAAAAAGAATCCATTTTCTTTTACTTGCTCAGCACTTGGAATACCTTTTAAATGACCATTCACTTTAATATGATTTTCTACCTCGGTTAAAGTTGGTAATGTATAATTTTTTTCAAATACAAAATCTGACCAATTTGGGTATGCTTCTACTTTTATTTCTCTAGCACCTATTGACCCTTCAACTGCTAAGGTATGATTACCAGTAGCACTTGTTCCGATACCTACTTTCCCATTATGACCAATTGTCATAGCTGTTTTTGAGCCAGAGGCATAAGAATCTGTTGTAGAAAAGTACATTTTTGTTCCGTAAGTACCATCACTTCTAACATAAATACCAGCTTGTGCATCTTCACCATTTGAAACATCTGAAGCACCAAATGTTATTGCACTACCAAAATTATTGTTTGAGTTTTCGGGATCTAAATGAATTGACCCAACAGTTCTACCTTGTAAAGATTCATTCCAGTTATTTGAACCTCCTGAGACTTGAAGTTTAGATAAAGGGTTTGAAGTTCCAATTCCAACCTTTCCATTATGACCAATTGTCATAGCTGTTTTTGAGCCAGAAGCATAAAAATCTGTTGTAGAAAAGTACATTTTTGTTCCGTAAGTACCATCACTTCTAACATAAATACCAGCTTGTGCATCTTCACCATTTGAAACATCTGAAGCACCAAATGTTATTGCACTACCAAAATTATTGTTTGAGTTTTCCGGGTCCAAATGAATTGATCCAACAGTCTTACCTTGTAAAGATTCATTCCAGTTATTTGAACCTCCTGAGACTTGAAGTTTAGATAAAGGATTTGAAGTTCCAATTCCAACTTTTCCGTTTGTTTTAAATGTTGTACCATTTATCGTTTGATCTTGAGCTCTAATTCCCAAACTCAACCCAATCAATGCAATTAATAAAATTTTTGTTTTCATAATAATTTTGTTTTATAGTTGTTTATGTTCAATTTTTTGTGCTTGTGCCTAACTTGTTTATATGCAGAACTTTTATCTGCTTATCACTCCTTTTTGAGGGGATAAACGGAAGTTTAGTTATATATGCTACCGTTTCTCTTTTATAAATCATCAAGCGGATTTATATTTCTTTTTAATTTCGAGCCAAAGGCTTTCACAAAAAACAACCCTCCACTATTATAGGTTGCTGTTTCCTGTGTAACAAGAACTTTTGTTCTCATTCATCATTAAAATTACGTATGAAAAATAATCAATACAAGTAAAGAATCTGTATTTAGATGAAATGGGGGTTTTATGAGGTAAATAAGAACATAGGGCTCTTATTTTGAGGTAAAGAGCGCTACATCGTTTTTAGAAACTGTTTTTTCTCCCAAAATAATTAATCGCTCTACAATATTTCGCAATTCGCGAATATTACCAGTCCAGTCATACTCCTGTAATAACTGAATGGATTCTGTTGAAAATTCTTTTTTGGGAGTACCCTGTTCTTCCGCTATTTTTTTTGTAAAAAAGTCTACTAGCAATGGAATATCTTCTCTTCTGTCATTTAATGCAGGAACTTTGATAAGGATCACCGCTAATCGATGATACAAATCTTCTCGAAACCTGCCTTCGGCAATTTCTTCCTTTAGATTTTTATTGGTCGCAGCAATGACTCTTACATTGACCTTAATATCTTTGTCAGAACCAACCCGAGAAATCCTACTTTCTTGCAAAGCTCTTAAAACTTTTGCTTGCGCAGACAAACTCATATCGCCAATTTCATCGAGAAAAATAGTTCCTCCATTGGCAGACTCGAACTTTCCTGCCCTGTCTTTATTAGCCCCTGTAAAAGAACCTTTTACATGTCCAAACAATTCACTTTCAATCAGTTCTGATGGAATTGCGGCACAATTTACTTCAATCATGGGAGCCTTTACTCTGTCCGATTTTTCATGCAACCAATGCGCCACTAATTCTTTCCCTGTTCCGTTCCCTCCTGTGATTAACACTCTTGCATCTGTAGCAGCTACCTTATCAATGATGTTTTTTATCTGAACAATTGCCTTACTTTGACCAATCATTTGGTAGGTTTCACGCACCTTTTTCTTCAATCTTTTATTTTCTACCAGCAATACCTTTTTATCCAAAGCATTTCTTACCGTATTTAAAAGTCTGTTTAAGTCGGGTGGTTTGGATATATAGTCAAAAGCCCCCAAACGCATCGTTTGAATAGCAGTATCTATGTCTCCATGACCAGAAATCATCACAATGGGAACTTCAGGCTTCATTTTCTTCGTTTTTTCTAAGACCTCAACACCGTCCATTTTTGGCATTTTAATATCACATAAAACCAAATCATAGTCATTATTTTTAATCATTTCTAATCCAGCCAATCCGTCTGCAGCTTCTTCTACATGGTACGATTCGTTTTCTTCTGAAATAATTTTATTTAAAACTCTTCTGATCGCAGCTTCATCTTCTATGATTAATATTTTAGACATATTTATTTTGTTGGATTTATAAGATGAATATTCTTCTGTGGAAAAGGAATTGTAATGTGATGTTCTCTAAATTTTTTATCTATAGCAAAACGCAAATCACTTTTTATAGATACATGCTCATAACTATTATTGATCATAAACAACAGTTTAAATTGTAATGAACTCTCTCCAAAATCTGTTAGCAGTACTTTTGGAGTCATGGATTTTAACACCTTGGGATGTGCTTCTGCAACCCCAATTAATACAGATTTTACCAACTCTAAATCAGAACCATAAGAAACACTTAATTGAATTCCTTCGGTGGTTTGGGTTCCGTTTTGAGTCCAATTAAACAAACTACTTGTTAAAAACTTATGATTTGGGATGATTAAAACCTTGTTATCTATGGTAACCGTTCTAGTCGTTCTTAATCTAATCTCCTCTACTTTACCAACCTTACCCTCTATTTCAATAATGTCATTTACATGGAGTGATTTATCAACCAAAATAAAAATACCAGACATGATGTCTTGAAATAAGGTTTGCAACCCCAATCCAATCCCCACCAATAAAGCAGCTGATCCCGCCAACAATACACTGAGTTTTATTCCTGAAGACTCAAGCGCGATAATGAATACGATAGAATAAACAAAGTATTTTATAAATGAAAATACCGCTTTGAACTTCCCTTTATTTTCTTCATCTAATTTTCTATTGACAATCTTTTTGAAGAGTTTTAAAAATAAGCTTGTTAAGAAAAAAACAAGGATTACAAACAAAATTGTTTTTACATCAAGATGTATATCATCTGTGATGTTTATGGAGTAATTTAAAATCTCTTTTAATTTTTTCATGGATACTAGCTTTTATATTTTAACCATCTGTACAAATCTTTATAAGTAGGTTTTTTACCATACATTAAGATACCTACTCTGTAAATTTTAGCAGCCAACCACACCATACAGACAAATGTGATCAGTAAGGACGCCATAGAAATAGCGATTTCATACCAAGAAACTCCAAAGGGAACCCTCATCAACATAACGATTGGCGATGTAAATGGAATGTGTGAAAACAAGACGGCTATAGATCCGTGTGGATCATTAATAACCGTTGCAAAACCAACATACACTCCTAAAATTAAAGGCAGCATTATCGGCAACATAAACTGCTGTGTATCTGTTTCATTATCTACTGCGGCTCCAATTGCAGCAAATAAAGAACTATAAAGCATAAAACCTCCCAAGAAATAAAAAATAAACAATACAAACATTTTTAAAATAGGAAGCTGTAAAATTTCCTGAATAATAAGCATGCTTTTATCTCCTACAGCTCTATCTTTTATGGTTTCCATTTGTTCTGATGAAATTCCTGCTGATTGCATTTCTAGAATATCTACTCCAAAAATAGAGGAGGCAACAGTAATAATTGCAAAAATTAAAACGCCCCAAATAAAGAATTGTAACAATCCTGCAGCAGCATTTCCTAAGATTTTACCCATCATAAGTTGAAAAGGCTTTACAGAAGAAACAATAATCTCAATAATCCTACTTGTCTTTTCTTCAATAACACTTCTCATTACCGATGTTCCGTAGATCATTACAAACATCATTAATAAATAACCCGCAATAAAACCAAAACCTATTTTTAACTCATTGATTAATTTTGAGGACTCTTCCCCTGAAAAATCGAACATTTTTATCGATGTTTTAATTTTAGAGGCTTTAATTTTTGCCAGGTCAATGCCAAAATTATTGAGCTTTTCGTTTCTGATTTTAGAGGATATCTTATTTTCCAGAGAATTCATCAATGACATTCCTGGAGAATCTTTGGAATAAAATTCAATCGATTGTGCTAACAATTCTAAACTGTCTTGCTTCGGAATAAATAAGGCTCCATAATAACTCCCCGCTTCAACTTTTTTCTTTGTTGCTTCAATTCCCAAGGCAGTGTAATCTGTATAATGAATTGTTTTAGTGTCCTTAAAATCTTCTGTGGAAAATAACCCAGAATGGTCGACAAATACTATTTTTTTTACTTTTTCATCATTCTTTTGCATTAAAAAATAAATCAAAGCACCCATGCCCACCATAATTAACGGACTTAAAAAGGTCATGACAATAAATGACTTGTTGCGAACCTTCGCAATAAATTCTCTATGAATAATTAGTTTTAATTTGTTCATCATTTAACTGTTTTTTTGGACTGCCTGTATAAAAATATCGTTCGCGGTTGGAATTAATTCTACGAAATGCTGCACCTCTCCTCTTTTTGTTAAAAAAGACAGTAAATCGTTTGCAGTGTTTCCTTTCGGCAATTTTACGTTTAAAGTTAAACTATCGTTTAGTAATTTAAAATTTGAGGGAGATACCTCAAAATTCTGTTTCAATTCAAATGTTACCTCTTTTGCATTACTTGTTTTTAATCCAATTTGAAACGTATTGGTTTTAAAGGTACGTTTTATATCATCTAACTTTCCATCTAAAATTTTATTTGATTTATCGATCAACGCAATTTCATCGCACATTTCCTCAACAGATTCCATTCGATGTGTTGAAAAAATAATGGTGGCTCCTTCATGACGTAACTGTAAAATTTCTTTGGCAATTAACTGGGCATTTATAGGATCAAAACCCGAAAATGGTTCATCAAATATTAATAATTTTGGTTGGTGCAATACAGTCACAATGAATTGTACTTTTTGTGCCATCCCTTTAGATAATTCTTCAATTTTTTTATCCCACCAAGCAGCGATGTCAAATTTTTCAAACCAATATTTTAAGCGTTTTTTTGCTTCGTGTTTACTCATTCCTTTCAATTGTGCCAAATACAACGCTTGCTCACCAACTTTCATAGATTTATACAAACCACGCTCCTCCGGTAAATAGCCAATATGTGCAATGTGTTTTGGAGCTAGCGCCTCTCCATCCAACAGTATCAAACCACTGTCTGGCAATGTAATTTGGTTAATTATTCTGATTAGAGATGTTTTTCCTGCTCCGTTTGGTCCCAACAACCCAAAAACACTTTCTTTTGGTATGTTTAATGAAACGTTATTTAATGCAGTAAAATCTCCATACGTTTTTACAACATTCTTTACTTCTAATAAATTCCTCATTAAGTTTGATCTTTATACTTCTGTCTAATCTAGTTTCAAATCTACATAATTTATGATACATTAAAATTAAAAAAAACACAAAGCTTCAGGGATTGTTGTGTTAAATTTACTATGCATGCATAACTTTTTTATTATTTATTATGCACGCATAATAAATTTACCTATATTTGATCCAATGGAGAAACACAAATCGATCGATCATGAACTAAGAGCAACCTGGCAAGCGGTTGCAAAGATGTATAATGAGCAAGCAGCGAAGCACGATAGCACCATGGCTACAGCCTTTGTTTTGCTTAACATTGACACAAAAAAAGGGACACAATCCACAGCACTGGGACCTTCAATGGGAATGGAACCCACCAGTCTTTCAAGAATATTAAAAACAATGGAAGATAAAGGTGCTATTTGCAGAGAGAAAAACCCCAATGATGGGAGAAGCGTTATCATTAAATTGACCGACTATGGTAAAGAAATGCGAAAAATTTCTAAAGGCCATGTAATTCAATTTAATGAAACTATTAAAAACCATCTTTCTGAAAAAGAATTAGAGAATTTTTTTAAAGTGACATCAATAATAAATAAAATGATTTCAGACAAAGACATCTATGAAAATATGGTTACTGAATCAGTAAAAACAAACTAAACGAATGACAAGAAGAATTAAAAAAGTAGCAATCGTTGGCTCTGGAATTATGGGAAGTGGAATTGCATGTCATTTTGCAAATATCGGAGTTGAAGTGCTTTTATTGGATATTGTTCCAAGAGCACTGAATGATAAAGAAAAAGCAAAAGGACTTACCCTAGAAAGTAGTATCGTTAGAAATAGATTGGTCAATGAAGCATTAATGACTTCATTAAAATCAAAACCCTCTCCTATTTACTCTCAAAAATTTGCTGATAGAATTACCACAGGAAATATTGAAGATGATCTGCATAAGATTAAAGAAGTAGATTGGGTAATGGAAGTTGTTGTAGAACGTCTAGACATCAAACAACAAGTTTTTGAGAAAATTGAAAAATATAGAACTCCAGGAACTTTAATTACTTCAAATACCTCTGGAATTCCTATTAAATTTATGAATGAAGGAAGAAGCGAAGATTTTCAAAAAAACTTTGCAGTCACTCACTTTTTCAATCCACCGAGATATTTAAAATTATTTGAAGTGGTCCCTGGTCCAAAATGTACGCAAGAGGTTACCGACTTCTTAATGATGTATGGGGATAAATTTTTAGGAAAAACAACTGTTTTAGCCAAAGATACCCCTGCATTTATTGGAAATAGAATTGGAATTTTTGGAATCATGAGTCTGTTTCATGTAGTAAAAGAAATGGGGTTAACTATTGAAGAAGTTGATAAATTAACAGGTCCCGTTATCGGCAGACCCAAATCTGCTACCTTTAGAACTATTGATGTGGTGGGGTTAGACACGTTGGTTCATACCGCCAATGGAGTGAAAGACAACTGTCCAAATGATGAAATGAGAGATCAATTTGTCATTCCAGATTTTGTCAACACCATGATGGAGAACAATTGGTTAGGAAGTAAAACCAAACAAGGTTTTTATAAAATGACTAAAAATGCCAAGGGTAAAAAAGAAATTTTATCACTGGACTTAAATACCCTAGAATACAGAGCGAAAAAATCAGCAAAATTCGAAACCTTAGAACAAACAAAAAAGATTGATCACGTTGCTGATCGGTTTAAAGTATTGGTTGCAGGAAAAGATAAAGCGGGTGAATTTTACAGAAAAAGTTTTGCAGCGATGTTTGCGTATGTTCAAAATAGAATTCCAGAAATTTCTGATGAACTCTATCGAATTGACGATGGGCTAAGAGCTGGTTTTGGATGGGAACAGGGTCCTTTTCAAATCTGGGATGCCATTGGTGTTGCCAAAGGAGTTGAGATGATGAAAGCTGAAGGGAAAGAACCTGCGACTTGGGTAACAGAAATGTTAGCAAATGGAGAAACTTCTTTTTATTCTGTTAAAGAAGGGGCTACATTCTATTACGACATACCTGCGAAATCACATCTTAAAAAACCAGGACAAGATTCCTTTATTATTTTAGATAACATCAGAAAAACCAATGAAGTTTGGAAAAATTCTGGCGCTGTGATTCAAGATATTGGCGATGGTATTTTAAATTTAGAGTTTCAATCTAAAATGAATACTATTGGAGCAGATGTTTTAACTGGGATCAATAAAGCAATAGATTTAGCCGAAACCAATTACCAAGGACTCGTTGTTGGAAATCAGGCCGCTAACTTTTCGGTAGGAGCCAACATCGGAATGATTTTCATGATGGCTGTTGAACAAGAATATGATGAGCTAAATTATGCCATCAAATATTTTCAAGACACCATGATGCGCATGCGTTATTCTTCAATTCCAACCATAGCTGCTCCTCACGGAATGGCCCTAGGAGGTGGTTGTGAAATTTCTTTACATGCAGACAAAGTGGTGGCAGCTGCTGAAACTTACATGGGATTGGTAGAATTTGGAGTTGGTGTGATTCCTGGTGGAGGTGGCTCTAAAGAGATGGCTCTTAGAGCATCTGATTTATTCCATAAAGGAGATGTTCAGTTAAATGTATTACAAGAACACTTCTTAACCATTGGAATGGCAAAAGTAGCAACATCCGGTTATGAAGCGTTCGATTTAGGATTGCTTCAAAAAGGCAAAGATGTCATTGTTATCAATAAAGAAAGACAAATTGCGCAAGCAAAACAACACGCTTTACTCATGGCAGAAGCAGGGTATACTCAGCCATCAGCTCGCAAGGATGTATTGGTATTAGGTAAACAAGCTTTGGGAATGTTCTTAGTAGGAACGGATTCTATGGAAGCAAGTCATTACATTTCGGAACACGACAAAAAAATCGCTAACAAACTTGCTTATGTAATGGCAGGAGGAGATTTATCAGAACCTACCAAAGTTACTGAACAGTATCTTTTAGATATAGAACGTGAAGCATTTTTAAGTTTGACAACAGAACGTAAAACTTTAGAACGTATTCAGCACATGTTAAAAACTGGTAAACCATTAAGAAACTAACAAAATGAAAACAGCATATATAGTAAAAGGATATAGAACAGCCGTGGGGAAAGCTCCAAAGGGATTGTTTAGATTTAAAAGAACCGATGAATTGGCTGCTGAAACCGTTCAGCATATGATGAAAGAGATTCCTCAATTAGACGTAAAACGCATTGATGATGTCATTGTTGGAAATGCGATGCCAGAAGGATCTCAGGGGCTAAACATGGCACGTTTAATCTCTTTAATGGGGTTGAAAAGTGTAGATGTTCCTGGGGTTACCGTTAACAGATTTTGTTCCTCTGGGGTGGAGACTATTGCCATGGCAACTGCTAAAATACAAGCCGGAATGGCAGAATGTATCATTGCTGGTGGAGCGGAAAGCATGAGCGCAGTTCCTATGACAGGGTACAAACCAGAATTAAATTACAATACTGTCAAGGCAGGACATGAAGATTATTACTGGGGAATGGGAAATACTGCAGAAGCAGTAGCAAACCAATTTAAAGTATCTAGAGAAGATCAAGATGAGTTTGCCTATCATTCTCATATGAAAGCCTTAAAAGCTCAAGCTGAAAACCGTTTTCAAGACCAAATTGCACCCATTACTGTAGAGCAAACCTACTTAGATGCAAACGGAAAGAAGGCTACCAAAAGCTACACCGTTACAAAAGATGAAGGACCAAGAGCCGGAACCAGTAAAGAAGCTTTGGCTAAATTACGTGCAGTTTTTGCGGCTGGCGGAAGCGTTACTGCTGGAAACTCCTCTCAAATGAGTGATGGAGCAGCTTTTGTAATGGTCATGAGTGAAGACATGGTCAAAGAATTAAACATTGAGCCTATCGCTAGGATGGTAAACTATGCTGCTGCTGGAGTAGAACCAAGAATTATGGGAATAGGTCCTGTTGCCGCGATACCCAAAGCACTAAAACAAGCTGGTTTGCAACAAAATGATATTGATTTAATTGAATTGAACGAAGCATTTGCCTCCCAATCTCTGGCGGTAATTCGTGAATTGGGTTTAAACCAAGATATCATAAATGTAAATGGTGGAGCCATTGCACTAGGTCATCCATTGGGGTGTACAGGAGCCAAACTTTCTGTTCAATTATTTGATGAAATGAGAAAGAGAAATATGAAAAACAAATATGGTTTGGTAACCATGTGTGTAGGAACAGGTCAAGGAGCTGCAGGTATATTCGAATTTTTAAAGTAAACAATAAGGTAAATAACATAGAAAATGAAAACACTAGAAAAAGACATTTTAAGAGGAGGACAATTCTTAGTAAAAGAATCTAAATGTGAAGATGTATTTACTCCAGAAGATTTTTCGGAAGAGCAAATCATGATGCGAGATGCCGTTAAAGAATTTAACGACCGGGAAATTGTAGCGCATAGAGAACGTTTTGAAGCAAAAGATTACAAGCTTACCGAGGAAGTAATGAAAAAAGCCGGTGAACTTGGTTTTCTTGGTGTAGCAGTTCCTGAAGAATATGGTGGGATGGGAATGGGTTTTGTTTCTACGATGATCACTTGTGAATATATTTCTAGTGGAAATGGTTCATTAAGCACTGCTTTTGGAGCGCATACCGGTATTGGAACGATGCCGATAACCTTGTATGGAACAGATGCGCAAAAGCAAAAATATGTTCCAAAATTAGCAAGTGGAGAATGGATGGGTGCTTATTGTTTAACAGAACCAGGTGCTGGTTCTGATGCAAACTCCGGAAAAACAGCAGCTACACTCTCTGAAGATGGAAAGTCTTATAAGATCAATGGTCAAAAAATGTGGATTTCAAATGCTGGGTTTTGTAATTTGATGATTGTTTTTGCTCGCATTGAAGACGATAAAAACATTACAGGTTTTATTGTTGAATACGACGGAGCTAGCCCAAATGGAATCACCTTGGGGGAAGAAGAACATAAATTAGGAATTCGTGCAAGTTCTACACGTCAAGTATTTTTTAATGATACGGTTGTTCCGATAGAAAATATGCTATCAGTGCGTGGTGGTGGTTTCAAAATTGCTGTAAACGCATTAAATGTTGGACGTATTAAACTAGCTGCAGCCTGTATTGACTCTCAAAGAAGAGTTACTGAAACTGCTTTAAAATATGCAACAGAACGCAGACAATTCAAAACTCCTATTGCAGATTTTGGAGCCATTAAATCAAAATTAGCAGAAATGGCAACCAACACTTATGCCGGAGAAGCTGCCAGTTATAGAGCTGCTAGAGACATAGAAGACCGAATTAATCAACGTCTTGCTAATGGAAATACTCATAGTGAAGCAGAACTAAAAGGAGTTGAAGAATATGCTATTGAATGTTCTATTTTAAAAGTAACCGTATCGGAAGATATTCAGGCCTGTGCTGATGAAGGGATTCAAATCTTTGGAGGGATGGGATTTTCAGAAGAAACACCGATGGAAGCTGCATGGAGAGATTCTAGAATTTCTAGAATTTACGAGGGAACCAATGAAATTAATAAAATGCTTTCCGTTGGAATGTTGATAAAGAAAGCAATGAAAGGTCATGTAGATTTACTTGGGCCTGCAACGGCAGTGGGAGAAGAGTTAATGGGAATCCCTTCCTTTGACACCCCTGATTATTCTGAATTATTTGCCGAAGAAAAAGAAATGATTTCGAAATTAAAAAAGGTTTTCTTAATGGTTGCAGGAGCTGCAATTCAAAAATTTGGACCTGATTTAGAAAAACACCAACAACTATTATTGGCAGCTGCTAATATTTTAAATGAGGTGTATATGGCAGAATCTACCCTATTGCGTGCAGAAAAAAATACGAAACGTTTTGGAGAAGATGCACAAGAAGGACAAATCGCTATGGCAAGACTGTATCTATACAATGCTGTTGATATCGTTATAAAAAACGGTAGAGAAGGTATTGTCTCTTTTTCGGAGGGTGATGAACAACGCATGCTATTAATGGGTCTAAAGCGTTTTACCAAGTATGCTAATTATCCTAATGTAATAGAATTGCGAAATCTAATTGCTGAGAAATTAAAAGCAGAAAATAAATACTGCTTTTAAAAAATAAAAAATTTACAACCTATGGTAAGTTTAAAATTTAGTTAGTAGCATGTTTAAAAGAGATCATTCTCAGGATGGTCTCTTTTTTATTGAGGAGGTATCTACTGTTATAAGATCCCTTTTTATAAAATTATCCTAATTTAGTAAGTAAAATAGATCTTATGAAATCCGTTTATTATATTCTAATGAGTTTTTTATTCCTTTTTTGCAATAAGCCAGAAGAGAAAACAACATATCCAATAGAAAAAAAAGACACTACTGTAAGTGTTCAAAAACATCCAAAATTTAACACCTATTGGAATACCGGTAAGGCAGAAATTACTTCTTATGCATTAACTCAAAGCAGGTATGGACAAATCCACCAAGGAACTGCTGTCAATATTTTTGTCACTGAAGAATTTTTACCAAATAAACAAGTAAAAGCAGATAATCAAGATGAGCATAACATTTCAATTTTAAAACTCAATAGTACTAAAAAATTTGTTACCGGAATCTATCCATATTCACTAATGACAAGTACCTTCACTCCTATTTACAACTCACAAAAAGCAATTAAAATTTCTTTTTCATCGCAAGAATGGTGTGGTAACACTTTTGTACAGTTAAATAACAGAGCACAATTTGAAATTGATTTTCGCTCCTATTTTGAAACGAATGCAGATAAAAAAATCGTGTTGACAAAAAACATCTTAGAAAATGATCTTTGGAACTTACTCCGCATCAATCCAAAAAAATTACCTACAGGAAATTTCAACAGCATTCCGTCTTTTGAATTTTTAGCATTAAATCATCAAAAGATAGCGGCATATCAGGCAAATGCAAGTCTAAAAGAAGAAGGTGATTTCATCACGTATTCTATTTACTATCCATCACTAAAAAGAGAACTAACTATAAAGGCAACCAAAAAATTTCCTTTTACAATTGAGAATTGGAAAGAGACATTTACCAAAAATGGAAAAGAAAATACTTCAGAAGCTACTAAAATTAAAACAATACAAACTGCATATTGGAATAAAAAAAGAGTTACAGATACGAAAGAAAGGACGTTATTGGGATTGTAACATATAACTGATTTTTATATCACAATTCATTTAATATCAATACTTTTGCACGCAATTTGAAAACAATCTAAATGAAGCGCATAAAACAGTACAAAAAACTTTTTAAAGTGGAAGGCCCTATTAATTTAAAAGAATTAAAAAAGACCTACAGAGGCTTAGTGAAAGAATGGCATCCGGATAAATTTCAAGACCAAGAAAAAAAGGATGAAGCAGATGTTATGAGTACTCAAATTATAGATGGGTATCACTTTTTAGTTAGCATTGCTCCAGAAACTAAAGAAGCTAATTTAGAAGCTTACAAAACTACTATTTCAGAATTTCAAGTGGCAGATTGGCATCATAAAAGTATGTTACTAGAAGTAACTTTTACAGACGGTAATACATATGAATACTTTGGGGTTAGTAAAATACTTTTTGGGAAATTTATAAATGCAAAATCTATGAATAATTTTGGGAAAAGAAATATTTTCAACTCTTTTACGTACAGAAAATCAATGAAAGCTGCTACTGAAGTATAAGTTTTCAATACTATTAATATTAAAAAAGAGCGTACAAAAATGTACGCTCTTTTTTAATGCTGTTAGGCTAAGTAATATTTTACGCTAAAGCACCTAAATATCGCTCTGCATCTAAGGCTGCCATACAACCAGTTCCCGCAGCAGTTACCGCTTGTCTGTATTCTTTATCTTGGATATCACCGGCAGCAAAAACACCAGGTAAATTTGTTTTAGTGGTCTTTCCTTCTGTGATTAAATACCCTGTTTCATCCATCTCTAAAACACCTTTAAATAAATTTGAGTTTGGTGTATGCCCAATCGCAATAAATACTCCAGTTACAGGAATATCATGTGTCTCTTTTGTTTGGTTATTGATCGCTCTAACGCCTTCAACAACATTACTTCCTAAAACTTCTTCAATCTCTGTGTTGTATAATACTTCAATATTTGGTGTTTTATTGACTCTGTGTTGCATTGCTTTAGAAGCTCTCATAAAATCTTTTCGAACCAATACCGTAACCTTACTACAAATATTAGACAAATACGTTGCTTCTTCTGCTGCAGTATCTCCTGCTCCTACAACAACAACATCTTGGCCTTTATAGAAAAAACCATCACAGGTTGCACAGGCAGAAACTCCTCCACCAATCAAACGCTGTTCACTTTCTAAGCCTAAATATTTTGCAGTTGCTCCTGTAGAAATGATTATAGTTTCAGCCTCAATATGCTTCGATTCATCAACAATAACTTTATGTATTCCACCTATTTCATCACTTAGATCCACCTTGGTAACCAAACCAAAACGAACTTCAGTTCCAAAACGCTCTGCTTGTTTTTTCAAATCTTCCATCATTGCAGTTCCATCAGTACCCTCTGCATATCCTGGAAAATTATCTACCTCTGTAGTGGTTGTTAATTGACCTCCCATTTGCATTCCTGTGTACATAACAGGTTTCATATCTGCTCTTGCAGCATAGATTGCAGCAGTATAACCAGCAGGTCCAGAACCAATGATGAGACATTTTATTTTTTCTATATTTTCAGACATAATATCATTCTTTTTAATGGCGTAAATGTATCAATTTTTAGACCCAAGTAAAACCAATGTTTATAAGTTTTAATAATGAAAATATAATTCAAATCAATGAACTTGAAACATTCGATAATAACAAGTGATTTGATTGTTATTCTACAAAAAGAATGTATATTTGCAGTCCTTAAATGAGTAATCATTTTCGGGGTGTAGCGTAGCCCGGTCATCGCGCCTCGTTTGGGACGAGGAGGTCGCAGGTTCGAATCCTGCCACCCCGACTAAAAAGCTAAAATCTTATGATTTTAGCTTTTCTTATTTTATAAAAATGTGTACTGTTTATATTCTTTTTTCTGAGCGTTTACAAAAGTATTATGT
>Ga0206127_1001971_pt1 | contig 21233 bp, 13 predicted proteins | sample Helgoland_Spring_6_FD_148646 | JGI IMG/M metagenome (GOLD analysis project Ga0206127, IMG submission 148646) | Pelagic subsurface seawater microbial communities from Kabeltonne, Helgoland, North Sea - Helgoland_Spring_Bloom_20160419_1 | ecosystem: Environmental > Aquatic > Marine > Epipelagic ...
CCAATTTTTAGACGGCTTGTGGTGTTTTCTTTTCCATAGGGTATTAGGGATTCGCCCCAATAAGCACGGCGCGACCAGCTTCCGTCGTTAAACTGCAGCATAATTTGCTTGGGTGGATTCTTGGGGTCTAAGTATACATAGGCAAAAAATTCATCTTCTTCTGAAAAAATCTGATGGGGGTTTTTAGAGTTTATAAAGTAGTGCTGGTTGTTTCCCTGCCCAGTCCGCATAATTGACTTTGATCCGGAGAAAACAGGGTTTTCTGTAAGTTTCCACTCACCATTCAGATCCGCATCAGACGGGGCAGAATCTTCGACGAAAATTCTTTCCTTCTTCTGGACTTCATCTCTGTTTGGTTCGGAATAGGAAAAATTGGCAACCATCTCTTTAAGTTTCCACTCTCCATTCAGATCCGCATCAGACGGGGCAGAATCTTCGACGAAAATTCTTTCCTTCTTCTGGACTTCATCTCTGTTTGGTTCGGAATAGGAAAAATTGGCAACCATCTCTTTAAGTTCTTTAGCTAATTCCTTTTCTTCTTGCTGGATCTTTGGTTTATGAAGGTTTCTTTTTTGTTCAGTCTCTTTTTTGGCTGATTCAAGTTCTTCTAATTTCATTTCCTGTTTAGGAGTTGGCAGGTAAAGGTTAGGATTTCTTCTGCCCACAGGTTTTTCCTGAAGATCAGCAAAAAAGGCGGCGAGAGAATAAAAATCCTTAATTGTAAAAGGGTCGAACTTGTGATCATGGCATTGGGCGCATCCGGTAGTAGCACCCAACCAAACAACACCAAAGTTTCGAACCCGATCGGCTTGGTAAATGGCTGTGTACTCGGCAGCCTGGGCACCTCCTTCTTGTGTGGTTTGAAGAAGGCGATTGTATCCGGAGGCAATTTTTTGGCGTTTGCTGGACTCGGGGATGAGATCACCGGCGAGGTTTTCAATTACGAATTGATCGTATCTCATATTTTCATTGAATGCATCGATGACATAGTCACGATATGCGGAGACCTCCATGAAATTATCACTGTGATAGCCGATCGTGTCGGAATAGCGGACAAGGTCCAGCCAGTGTACTGCCATTCGCTCCCCAAATCTTTGATCAGCCAATAAACGGTCGACTAATCGATCGTAGGCAGTATCTGATTTGTCCTTTAAAAATTGATTGGCCTCATTCAGGGTGGGGGGCATGCCCAGTAAGTCAAAATAGAGGCGACGAAGAAGCGTCTTCTTTTCCGTTGGTTGAGCAAAGGAATAAGCCTCTGATTCAAGTCTCTTTGCCAAGAAACGATCCACCGGATGCTTGGATTTAGTTTTGGAAGATTTAGTTGGAACTACTGGGTTTTCAATCGGAAGAAAAGACCAATGTTCCTCATAGATAGCTCCCTGTTTAATCCATTCTTCGAGGATTTGCTTTTGTTTTTCGGATAGCCGTTTGCCGGTTTCCGGGGGAGGCATGAGTTCTTCTTTATCTTCGCTATGAAGCCTGAAGACCAATTCACTATCCTCCGGTTTACCGGGAATAACCGCAGAGTATCCGCCGAGATCTCGCAAGGCACCTTCAGATAAATCAAGCCTGAGCTTGGCTTTACGAGTGCTCTTGTCCGGGCCATGGCAGTGGAAGCAATATTCGGACAGAATCGGGCGAACTTCGTTCGTGAAGTCAACAGGTAGGGCAGCATTCAGCAAACGGCCTACAAATAAAGTAAGAATAAAAAGAATTAAGTGAGTCTTACAGTAGGTCATTAATATTATGATGGGAAATTAAGAGGACTATTCTAATTATAAATAAAGGTATGGATTTTGAAACCGCATATTGCGTCTAAAATTTGTTAACTTACGACAGAATATAATAGCCTGAGCTCTTCATTTTTAGAAAAGAAATTATTTTTAAGGCACTGTGAAAAAATGATAGATGATCCCCCATTTTTCTAAAAACCTAGGTTAAGCTTAGCGTAAATTTTGATTTGATTTTAGGTTGTGAAGAAATGAGAACAATTTGTTTATCATCTTCTCGTGTTCGGTAATTTCTAAATTCACTTGGTTTATTACATAAAACTGTCTTAACATGTCACGAATTCAAAAGGCATTTACATTAGAGTTACAAATAGGGGATTCATCTTGAAATGCATTCTTGAATACACTGACGGCTGCACCTAGTATCCCCGATTTTATTGGATTTAATCCGGCAAGAACAGGAATAACTTCTTTGTCTGTCCAACCCAGTAGGCTTTTTAAACCTGTGGATAAAATGTCCGGTATAGTACTGTCCATGTTAGGATCAGGGCATCCGATCACAATCTGAGCCGGGTCAGTTAATGCAATCATTGTGGATATTTGCTGGACCAGTGGCTGGTAGGCTTGGGTAAGTTGTTGTTTTATTTCTAAGTTGTTTTTTGCTAAATGACAAAGTTGGGCAATGGAAGGGGCAGTGACTTCTTTGTTTTGGTTTTTAACCGATTGGATGATGCCCAATTCTCCACAATACGTTTGAAGGCAATCCATTTTCCCGCATGAACAGGGTCTCTTTTCGTTTCCTGAAGGAAGGCATCCAATTTCTCCCGCTGAAAAACGGCGACCCCTAACTATATTTCCCTCCAAAAGCTGGGCACAACCAACTCCTTCACCGAGGGAAATATAAAGGGAATTTTCAAGTGTTTCTCCATAACCTCCAAACCAATGATTTCCCATCAACTCTGCATTTGCATCATTTTCTATTACAATCCTCGGAGAACCTTGAGGAAGTCTTTTCGTAATTTCTTCAACAAGTGGGAAGTCGTGCCATCTTCCCAAATTAACCGCAGATAGGCATATCCCTTTTTCTGCATTTATGATTCCGGGCACACTGATTCCTACTCCCACAATGGACTTTTTTAATTTCGATGCATTATTTATTAATGTTACGATCACTGAAACAATGGATTCCGGAGTTTTTGGGTTCCCCATTTTTTGAGTCCATTCTTCATAGACCTTTCCGTTATGATCCACAATAGTGGCTATAATTTCTCCTGGGCCTATAAAAATAGCCAATGATCTCCAATACTCCGATGAGAGCTCTATTTCGGAACGGTAAAATCCGGGAGTCTTTTCATTCAGGGATCCGCGATCAACTAAATCCCTGCATATATTGGTAACACTTGCTTTCCGTATCCCGCAGGATGTGCTTATGAATGAACGACTGGTTGCACCTTTTCTTCGAATTGTGCGTAAGATTTCAGATTGGTTCTTTAGGCGCTTGCGAGTCTGTTCTGATATCATTTTTTAACAAAATTTGTTACCACATTTATGGAGATACAAAATCTCAGAGTTTGATGGTCTCTCCATTTCTGAAAGACTGATCGGCAGCAAGTACGATTTCACTGGCACGAATGGCACTGTTTTGATGCTCCGTTAAATCAGCTTTTTCTAAAATTCCATCAAGAAAGAAAAGTTGTTCACGCCGACAGAGTTCGTCGTGGTCAGGTTCATCGTCAAGGTCGATGTATTCATCGTCGGGCTCCAGTTCACCATTCAGTCCTTTTTTACTTCGATGCAGAAGGATACGTTCGGTTTGGGTGTGAGCATCCACGGACGATGAATTTCCCCGTGATCCAGCATCCGCCGCCACGATCGATGCACTCCCGAGAGGACCAATAACATCTTTTATGAAAAATGCAGTTTCGCTCATCATTGGACCCCAACCCGCCTCGTACCAACCCACACTTCCATCATCAAAAGTGACTTGCAGATGACCGTAGTTTATTTTATCAGCAGGAAGTTCATCCGTAAGTTGTGTGCCTAGACCAGAGACTCGGGTTGGGCGGGACTCTGTCATTTGGCACATCACATCCACATAATGAACTCCACAATCAACGATTGGAGAGATCGAGGAGAGAAGGCTTTTATGGGTGTCCCAGTTTTTTCCGTACGATTGTTGGTTTAAGTTCATTCGCATCACCAGGGGTTTGCCCAATGTTTTTGCCACTTCCACAAATTTAATCCAACTGGGGTGCTGACGTAGAATATAGCCCACCACCAATGCTTTCCCTTTTGCACGGGCAAGGCTAACCAGTTCACTGCATTGTTCCGAACTTTCGGCCAGGGGTTTTTCAGTAAAAACATGACATCCTGCCTCTAAAGCCATCTTGGCAAACGGATAATGGGTGTCGGGGTAAGTCGATATACAAACTGCATCGGGCTTCATTTCTGTTAACGCTTTTTCGTACTCGTTTACCTCGGGTATTCCGTCAGGTAACTCTGCCATTAACTTGGCACGAGACTCCGGACTACGGGTGCATATAGCGGCAATTTCGAATTCAGGTATAGACTCGTAGGCAAGTGCATGGGAACGACCCATATTGCCGGCTCCCACCACGAGTACTCGAATTTTTCTTGTATTATTCATAATTTTATCGGGAAATCCAATCAGAGGGTCTGTGTTTCTTTATCAAATCATCCTGTAATTTGCCAACAAACTTATAGTATCCTTTGAGTTCTAACTTTGATGCAGCACCTTCATCCACAATCACAGTAACTCTTTCGTGCATTTGAAGGGCAGTTGCGGGAAAGAAAGCAGAAATAGAACCTTCCACCATTTCACGAACTGCTGACGCTTTACTTTCCCCTGTTGCCATCATTAAAATCCGTCTTGATTCTAAAATCGTACCAATCCCCATGGTGATCGCCAACTTAGGCTGGAATTCATCTTCTGAAAAGAACCTCGAATTATCCTCCAGTGTTTGAGGAGTTAATGTCTTTATTCGGGTCTTTGATTGTAGGCTCGAGGTGGGTTCGTTAAATCCAATATGCCCGTCCGTTCCAACTCCAAGAACCTGAAGGTCGATCCCCCCAGTATCTTTAATTTTCTTTTCATATAGGGGGCCTGAATCCAATGGATTTTCTCCCATACCGTCAGGAACATAAGTGTTTTCCGAAATTATATTGATCGGATCAAATAAATTTTGATTCATAAAAGTTCGGTAGCTTTGCGGATGGTTTGCAGGTATACCGATATACTCATCCAAGTTAAAAGTACGGACTCCTGTAAAATCTAATCCATGTTCGCGATGTCTTTTAATCAGTTCCTTATACAGTCCAACCGGTGTGGATCCTGTTGCCAATCCTAGGACAGAATCTGGCAGCGTCTTGATTTGAGATTCAATAATATCCGCACATTTCAGTGCCACAATATCTTGATCGGATGCAATGATAACTTCCATGGCTATATACTATACATAGCCATATTATAACTACCACCTAATAATTACATATATGTAACTATCGTGTTTCCCCTGAGGACTCTTATACCAAAGCTAGAACTATTTTGATTTGCAGGAGACTACTTGAATGTAAAGGGATTTATTCATGGAAAGAAAAAGAGAAACGCAGAAGCTAGCAATTCTATTTGCGGAGATTTACGCAGATAATAATTCTTTTGCGAACAAAACAATTGTAATCGGAAGCCAATTGATTGCCTTTTCTTCTACCTGGTCGGCATCTTGGACTTTAGAAATGAAAACTTCCGGGTATTGATTTGAAACCTTAATAATTTCATCCCAGGAAATCGGGCCTATTTGGTTATTTCTCCCGTAATACAGCCAATCCTTACCCTTATCATTTGATTCAGAAGCCCATTTTTTGGTTTTGTTGACGGCATTACTAATTTCGTTGTCGTTTAAAACCCCGTCTTTATTTTCATCGAAAGTTTTGATTAAACTTAGATCTTCTCTGATTCGAGCCTCAATCTGATCTTCTATTGAAGGGTGAACTGGGATACTGCTTGCTTGATCTAAATCTACTGATTCAGTTCTTTTTTTTTAGGCTCTGCTGCTTGTGCCTCTTCGAGGATTTTAGCTGCTTCTGTTGGGTTTTCGCTCAGTTTCCCTAAAAATTCGGGAAGTTCAATTCCAACATTCTTGGTAATTTGATGGAGTGGGGGTAGAGCACCCACTAAACCGGAAACAAAATTTGCGGTGTCGTTCTTTCCGCCTTCTCCCTTACCAGAGTCCCAAACGGTAATTTTATCAATTTTGAGGTTGGCAATTGCTTTGACCTGTTCTGCCACTAACTGAGGAAGTTGTTCCGTGACAAGAAGTGTGCTTGCAAATTCTGCACCCCCTGAGGCTTCTACGATTCTGGCAAAACCTTCCGCCTTGCTTTGAAGTGCAGCGAGCGTTCCTTTTGCCTCCGCTTCCATAATGGACTGAACACCGTCTGCCTCTCCTTTCTTGAGGCGACGAATCTTTTCAGCATCTGCCTCTGCAAGAGTTTGAATTTTAAGTTTTTCAATTTCTGCGGGTATGATTATATCTGCATGCTGACTCGCCTTTTCACGCTCTGCACGGGCTTTTTCTGCAGTTGTTTCTGCCGCATAAGCTTCCTGCGAAGCTTGTGCAGACTTCACCTTCTCCGCTGCTACTGCAAGGCGCTCCGCTTCCGCTTCCTGCTCCCGTCTTTGTGCATCTGATTGGGCTACCTTGATTTTAGATAAATTCTCTCCCTCAGTCGCCGTGGCTTGTGCACTGGCAACTTCAATTCTTCTTTCCCTATCTGCATTTGCACTCCCAATCGCTCCGTCCCTTTCTCTCTCCGAAACACTTACTTTAGCTTCATTGATCGCTCGGGATGAAGCTTCCTTCCCCAACGCGTCGATATATCCGGACTCATCGGTTATATCCTTGATATTAACATTGATAAGTCGGAGTCCGACTTTTTTGAGTTCCACTTCGATTCCGTTGGTAATTTTTTCGATCAATAAATCACGGTCCGCATTAATCGATTCGATGTCCATTGTTGCCAGGACCACTCTCATTTGACCAAATATAATGTCACTTGCTTGTTCGCGCACAGATTGTAAGTTGAGCCCCAGTAAGCGCTCGGCTGCATTTTCCATGACACCCGACTCAGTTGAAATTCCCACCGTAAAAGTAGAGGGAGTATTGACCCGAATATTTTGCTTGGAAAGGGCTCCTTTCAATGCGATATCAATTGGAATAGGGGCAAGGTCTAACCATTGGTAGTCTTGAATGAGGGGCCAAACAAAAGACGCTCCACCATGGACACATTTGGAAGAACGATCTCCTCCAGTTTTACCATAAATTACAAGAACTTTATCCGATGGACAACGCTTGTACCGACTGAAGAAAAATACAAGCGTTCCAAGAACGACAACAATAAGAGAAATAAAGCCAATTAATGCAGGACTCATAATTTAGATTTGATTAGATTGTGGTTTAAATATTTTTTTCAGAAGATTCGTTTTCTAATGGAACTACTAAAATGGTTTGTTCGTCTACTGTTTCGGTTACCCTGACTGCGATACGGTTGGCAATTTTTTTATCATTATCGGTTACTGCTTTTACAATTCGTAACCTTCCCTGTACCATTACTTCGACCTGTCCGATTCCTTTGCGGTTTGGTGGGACGGGCAGGTATATGCTACCAACTTGTCCAATTGCATTTTTATAGTTTAAGGTGCCTTCCTGGCGCAGGCTGTGTAAATAAGTCATTAAGTAGATTACGATTGCCAAAAATATCGATCCAGAAATTGTGGCGACAAAAGTAGCAGCACCGGTACCATAACCAGCATCCAACATGGCAGCACCTGCCCATCCAAACCCGGTAAAAAAAGCCCCGATAGTACGGATCGAAAATACACCGGTTGCCCCTCCTTCACCCGTCTCTGCAATTTCGGCATCCGGCATGTCGAAGCCTCCGCCGATCATGACTAAAAGCATTTGGAGAGTGAGAACTAAACTAGAAATTATGCCGACTCCGGTAAATGTTTTTTGTGCGGAGTCTAAAGTTTGCCAATATTCGATCATTTGAAATTTATAGAGGGAATCAAGAGTTGTATTATCTTCTTCTAAAATAGTTTTTGTCAACAGGCATACGCTTGTGCTGAGATTTTCCACCATCCCAATTTAGCAAAAGTTGGATTTTGGTTCTATTATAATAAGTCGGTATTATTGTAATGCTTTATTCCTGTCCTTTTTTTCGATTCTGATTGATGCAATTATTGAGCATGCCACTGAGCAAGTAAAAATATAAGCTCCCCATTCTAATTGTGCCGATGATCCTCCGGGGAATGATTTTACAACCACGATAATAAGGGCGAGAGCAAATACCTCGGCCATAGAAAACTTCCCCACATAATGAATTACCTTGAAGAGAGAGTTCGAGTTTTCCTGTTGATATGATTGCGAGCTTGCTTGCCAGAAAAAAGAGAGTTTTAAAATGGGAGATAGAACTGAGAACAGTGATAAAAGCAAGACTAGGAAGAAATCGTTCCCCTGGTAAAGTTTTCCAATCACACCCAAGATCGAGTAGGTTGAGGGGACCAGTTCCTCCGGTGCGAGGATTCTAACTAACCAAGTAAGTTCTCCCGCCATAGGAGAAATGGTAAGGGTGGGAGCAATTAAACCGATTCCTAATAAAAGAGCGGCAAGAGCAATGAAAAAACGAGTGATATTCACTGCTAATATTCCTTATTTCATAATGTTCGCTAAGTCCTGTAAATTAGATCCAATCGGTAAGATTCTTAGGGTTATACGCCGAATCGCATTGGCGGGAGACTTTTTTAATCGAATCACATTTTTTCCGATGGAAAGTCCATTCAACAAGATTTCCTTTCGCCCGACATCGTCATCAGATGCAATATCAACATCTTGTACGACGATCTCTATTGTCTCATTCTCGTCAAAGCGAACTCTTCCCGCCTTGATCACATCGTCAGGGGAAACTGATTTGCCGAGTAGATCTTTCCAGTTCAGTTCGATGGATAATCCCGACCAATCAGCAATCAAGGAATCTCCTTTGGTCACGCTTTCAAATACTGCATTTCCTTTCCATAAAATACGATAACGAATATCGGGTCCTTTTTCTCCCCTGTCCCATGCTTCATTTTCCAAGTTTGTTGGATAAACTTCGATTTCAGAGGCAAAAATATAGTAGGTTTGGCCGTTGGATAGTTTTCCACTCAGCTTAACCTCTTGACTGGAATCAAGGTCAATTGGACTCTTTTCTTTATCTGAAGTCAGGAACCAATAGAATCCAGCAGCCGCCAAAACTATCAAAAAAGGCACCAGTGCTCCCATCCACGGTGGAGGCTTAGGTGCATCGAAGTCTGATATACTTGTCATAGGTGATTACTACTGCAAAAGCACCTAAGAAAGAAAGCAGAAAATATTATTGAGCAAAGATTCTTTTATCCTGTGCGGACTCGCAATACCCGCTTTTAATTTTCAAGCGGATGCTCTTTTAATAGTTCTTCCGGTGAGTAAAGGCCCAATTTGTTTTTGTATTCATTTCTTATTTTGGCCACTTGCTCGGTTGTGATTGGACTTGCTTTGTTTCCGAACGAGTTGCGAACATAAGTGAGTACCGCAGATATTTCATCATCCTTGAGCATATATTCAAAAGGAGTCATCGGGACTTGCCCAGGATACTTTTTCCCCATTACTTCGATTGGCCCCATCAGTCCTTTGAGAGTCAGTTTAATCAACCGGTCGGTGTTCCCAATCACCCACTTAGTTTCGGCCAGTGGGGGGAATCCGGAACCGGGTAAGCCTTTTCCATTTCCCTGGTGGCAAGTGATACAGTGTCCCTCGCGGGCGTAAACCTCGCTTCCTTTAATGTAGGACTCGGCAAATTTCTTGTCCAAATGGGAGGGTGGGGCGGCGAGGCGTTCCTTTAACTCGGACACCGCCGGTTGCCGGTTGATCACTTCTCGGGCATACTCATTCGATTGCTTGTATTGTTTTTCTATGGGATGTTGTTCCGAAGCGGCGAGAATCTTAAGCGCGGCTTTACGCTTCATGTATGATGCGGTTACCACAGCAGTCATGCGGACTCGCCCATGAGAGTCATTTGCACATTTGAGAATAAGTTCTTCGTGATCCTTGAATGAATTAATATGAAAGCGAAGAACATTGAGGGCAGCGGCTCTTACTCGGTGATCCTTCGATCTCAGTAGTTGGCGGGTTAATTCTTTGTTTAACTGGCCGGCTCCCCATGTAACCCACAACGCCTCCAATTTTGCAGAGTCAGGCTTGTCCTTACACCATTGATTAATTGCGTTTGCGACCTCATTCGAATCTCTTCCGCGTAATTCTCGACGAGTTCTGTACCGTGTCCTCAATTCTGGTAGTTCCAAGTTTTGGAGTAACTCGGGAATGGAACTTCCATGAATTTTGGCCGGTTTAACTAGCGGGCGGGAAGGGTAGGTTATTCTATAAATTCTTCCATGCTTATGGTCACGGTTCGGATCTCTGGCGTTGTGCTGCATGTGTCCAATCAGCGCATTTTGCCAATCAATCACATAGAGAGAACCATCTGGTGCAAATTCAAGATCGGTCGGTCTGAAATTAAGGTCTTCCGACACAAATAAATCCTGGCGGTATTCGGTTATGTAGCCTGGGTCTTGATCAATTACTTTATGTTGTTTTGCCCCCAGAAAACCAATATTATTGTTAATCAATACATCTCCCTGCACCTCGTCAGGAAAGTGTCTGCTCGAAACAAATTCAATCCCGGATGTGGGTCGTACTTTATTCGAAGTAATTAAGTCTGGGGCCGCTATATTTGCTCCATAACGGGCTTTTATCATTCCGGGTAGCATCCACGACATTTTAGTTCCCGAAGTGTGGAGGAATAATTCCTGCCCATAGTCATCCACCGCTACACCCCACGGGTTGGGGATGTTAAATTGGGCGTGCCGAATTAATTTTCGGGTTCGTGGATCGTAGCGAAAAAATCCTCCATTGGAACCTCGTTGTGGACCAAAAGCGGTTTCTACATGACTGTGGAGAAAAACACCTTCGCACATAACAATTGCACCCGATGGATCTGCGGTAAAAGAGGAGATGGCATGGTGCGTGTCATGGTCATCGAATCCAGAAAGGAGTACTTCTTTTTGATCGTATTTATCATCCCCGTCAGAGTCCTTCAGGAAAACAAGGCTTCCACTTTGGGAAACATAAACTCCGTCATGAGCAATTTCGAATCCAATCGGGATGTGCAAATCATCTGCAAAATTAGTTTGTTTGTCTGCCTTTCCGTCGTTGTTGGTGTCTTCAAAAATAATCAGTTTATCGGAAGGAAGAGGATCTCCTATTCTATAGTGAGGGTAACTTGCCATAGTCGCTACCCATAATCGACCTTTATTGTCGAAAGATAACTGAACTGGATTTGCGAGGTCGGGGAAAGTTTTTTCATCCGCAAAAAGCTCAATTCTATACCCATCCGCAACTTTTATTTTTGTTTTGGCTACTGGCGCGGGTGTATAGTTAACATTTCCATTTTTGCTGTTTTGTTGAGGCGGAAGGTAATTCGTTGGCACATCAGGAAGCTTGGGGCTTTTTGCTTCTTCTGCCTTAATATCGTAGGGTTTGCCTTGAAGGATGGCCCATATCGATTCATCGCGAATTCGGGTGTATTCTCGTGTTTTTTCAATTTCGTATGGGTAATTTTGGGGCCCAAATGGATTGTATCGTCGACCGTACACATGGACACCGTTTGGCACCTTAAAGTCATTCAGCCAGTAAAAGTTTTTATCCATCACCGCCTTGTGGAGGCTGACGCGATTTTTTTCTTCAGTGGGTTGACCTTTGAAAAGAGAATTTGCAAGAAAGACAGATAGTTTTTTGTATCCGTTGTCGTTGTACAGTGCACCATCAATGGAAAGTGCTTTTCCTTTTTTGTACCATTCCAGGGAAGGAGTGAACGCATCCACGAAGAGTATCTTATTTTCTTGGGCAACACCCTTCATTGCATCGGTGTATAACTTGATATTACGGTTTTGGTATTTTCCGTCGGTAATCCCGGGTAATGCCTGCACGGCAGTAGGGGAGATGAGTGCAATTTGAGGATTGGATGAATTGTATACGGAATTGCTTGTGTGTTTGAGAAAGGCATCGAGTTCTTTTTTAAAACGATCAAGCTGGTTGGGTCCGTCAAAAGAAGAATTAAAACCAAAAAAGCAAAGAATGACATCAGCCTTTAGATTGGAAAGCCACTGGTCGGGAGTGGGGAAGTGTCCCTTCGGTTTGGTGTTTGATTGTAGGTTTTTATGAATCAGTTCTTTGGCTCCGGGAAACGCATATTGACCTTCCTGTTCCCTGCTCGGATGGGGGCGGAACCCTGGGGTGTTTCCCTCGTCACAAAGATTACGAATGGTCAGGTTAAGTTTTGGGAAACTTAAATAAATCTCAGTTTCGAGGTGGCCATAATGAATCATCCTCGATCCCATACCCGAACCAATCAGGGTAATAGTATCACCCTGATCCAATTCAATCTTGGCTTGGACGGATAGGCAGCCTTGTATGCAAAGCAGGGCAGTAAGAATGAGTCTTGTTTTAAATACAGGCATAATAGTTGAGATAAATAAAGATTAGCAGATAATCATTTTGACGCTTTTAGCGTACTTCACAAATGAAAACTTTTTGTTTTTACTAAATGGGATTAAAATATATTAAATTTCGTTGAATTATTATTTTTTCCCTGATCGGCTTTGGAGCAATGTGATCAGTCTTGATTGTTATCGATAGAAGCAGTTTAGCTAAGGATTGATTTCACCGCATGCCCATGGACATCAGTCAACCGGAAGTGACGCCCTTGGTATTTAAAGGTCAGTCTTTCGTGATCAATTCCCAATAAATGCAGGATAGTTGCATGGAAGTCGTGCACATGCACACCATTTTCCGCCACACTGTAAGAGTAGTCATCTGATTTCCCATAGGTCATCCCGGGTTTTACTCCGCCCCCGGCAAACCATGTTGAAAAATTTCTGGGATGGTGATCTCTCCCGAAATTGGTTCCGTTGAATTTTCCCTGACAATAATTTGTCCGTCCAAACTCTCCTCCCCAAATGACCAGTGTGTCTTCGAGCATTCCTCTCTGTTTTAAATCCTTAACCAGTGCATATGATGCCTGATCAGTTTCCTTGCATTGTTTTTTAATTCCTCCAGGTAATCCGCCGTGCTGGTCCCATCCGGGATGATAAAGTTGAATGAACCGGACTCCTTTTTCTGCTAACCTCCGTGCGAGTAGACAATTTGCGGCGAAAGTTCCAGGTTTGCGTGCATCTTCTCCATAAAGTTTAAAAGTGGAATCGGGTTCCTTTTCAATGGCGGTGACTTCAGGAATCGAGCTTTGCATTCGATACCCCATTTCGTACTGGGCAATTTTCGTTTCAAGGCCGGGATCTCCGGTTTTTTCAAGTTGGAGTTCATGAAGTTCTTTTAAACGATCCAGCATATTACGCCGTCCTTCCGCTGAAACTCCTTCCGGGCTGTTCAGGTAGAGAATGGCATCCTTATCCGCCCGGAATCGGGTGCCCGCATGTTTGCCGGGTAAGAAGCCGCTCCCCCATAGCCTGGAAACCAACGGTTGTCCACCTTTGCCTTTTGTTTTGAGGACCACGAAATTAGGCAGGTTTTCATTTATCGATCCAAGACCGTAGGACATCCAGGACCCCATACTCGGACGACCGGGGAATTGGGAGCCGGTTTGCATAAAAGTGACCCCCGGACCGTGGTTAATCGCTTCGGTGTACATCGAATTCACAATGCACATATCATCCGCCACTTTTGAAGTGTTTGGTAATAATTCGCTGATCCATTGACCGCTCTTACCATGCTGGGAAAACTTAAAGGGCGAACCAACTAAAGGAAGGCTTGCCTGATTTCCAGACATACCTGTTAATCGCTGTCCTTTACGGACGGAGTCGGGGAGCTCCTTCCCCGTTTCTTCATTTAACCTTGGTTTGTGGTCAAACAGATCAATTTGAGAGGGTCCACCGGATTGGAATAAATAAATCACCCGTTTGGCTTTAGCGGGGTGGTGTAAGCCGGAGCCGGTTTCTGCATGAAGCATGTTGGCGAGGGCCAATCCACCCAGTCCTCCACCAAAACGCTGAAGGAAGTTTCTACGGGGCAAACCAAGTGGGGATTCAAAACCGGTGCATTTATTTTGATTCATACTTTATTTTATCTTTTGGAAAGGGTTCCATCAAAATTCATCAAGGTTGATACCAGGCTGGTAACTGCGGCCAAATATTTCTTGTCTTTTGCTTTTGCTTGGTAATAGCCAACCTTCAGAAATTTTTCTGTTTCTTTATCGTCGGTGAAATATTTTTTCTGTTCCTCCAATAAATTTTGGAGAATTTTGGATTCCTGCTCACTAGGTGATCGACTGGTCAGTTTTTTGAATGCTTCCTGAATCAAGTCATTTGGATTGGTGGTTCCGTGATTTTGGATAAGTAAATCCGCAGTTGCCCGAGCGGTTTCCACAAACTGGGTACCATTAAGCATGATCAGGGCCTGCGATGCTGAGTCGGTCCGTTCCCTGCGTACCGTGCAGACATCCCGTTTGGATGCATCAAGGGCCATCATTACCGGAGTGGGGCCGGTTCGTTTCCAAAAGGTGTAGACACTCCGACGGTAAACATTGGGGGCACCGTCGGGATTAATCGGTTTAAAAGATACTTTTAAATCATAGGGCTTCGCACCCGGGCCGCCGATTTTTTTATGCAATAATCCGCTATGAGCGAGGAGGCTGTCCCGGATCATTTCAGCAGGGAGCCGATATGCGGGAGCCCAACTAAGAAGCAGGTTCTCCGGGTCAATTTCCTGGGCGTTGGGCAAAGTCTTACTTTCCTGCCGATAGGTATGGGAAAGAACCATTTTTTTGAGCAGATGATGAAGATTCCATCCGGACTTAACAAAATCCCTAGCCAGCCAATCAAGTAATTCTGGATGCGAGGGTGGCTTTCCCTGCATGCCAAAATCCTCCGATGTGGAAACCAGTCCCCGTCCAAAAATCATCTGCCAGTAGCGATTGACAGTTACCCGGGCGAGTAGGGGATGGTCCGAGGAAGTTAACCATCTTGCCAAGCCCAACCGATCCAGAGGAGCACTATCAGGAAAAGGAGTAAGGACAGCAGGGGTTGCCCGCTGTACCACCTTTCCACGGTTTTCATAATGACCACGATCTAGAATGTGAGTCTCCCGTAAATCGGGCATTTCTTTCATTACCATGATTTCAGAAAGCCGCTGGCGCTGATCCCCAAAACTTTTCCTCTCCTTATACAATGCCTGTCTGGCAGCTATGCTTGGCTTGTGTGCGGAATGTAAAAATATCTCCCGCACTGCGGAATCATCTATCTTTTTACGAAGTCCTGCCAGTTTCTCGATTTCAGAACCCGAAATTACCCGGTTAAACAGGTAGAACTCGTCAAGCATACCGTTTTTAAATCCACGATCCCGCATCCTCTGGGCAAAGCCAATAAATGGATCCCCACCACCGGTGATCTCTCGGGTTAAGTGATCCCTGATCACTTCGATGCTTGCCAGTTTTCCATTTTCAAAAAGCTGCAGGCCACTTGCCTGGCTCGATCCATCGTAGGTGAGCCCAACATGGGTCCATTGGTTAAGGGGAAGTTTGTTTTTGGATCGAATGCGGATGGCATTCCCAGGCCAGAAATGAATCAGGGCAGGGGACAGCCGCCCATTTTCAATTAATACCTCTATCCCCCGGCTTGCAGCATCCGTCCATGCCTTGGACCGGCGGACAACGACTCCGCGTTCCAATTCCAGTGTCGGGTTAATCCAAAACGCTATCGTGAAAGTCTGGTGCCTGTTAAAGTCTCCAAATCCGGATGGGAAATTGAGAACATCATCCCCGCTGAAATGAATACCCTTACCGAACTTTCCTTCCACCTCTTTATTATTTCCATTGGTCGAAGCATCCTTTGAACGGTCTGCCAAGTTCGGATAACGGTTCCCATTTCGATCATCAAAAGAGAGATAAGCCATCGGTTTGGCATATTGAATATCTGTTTCTCTTTTCACTTTCCATTTTTCAATGAGATGATTTTCCACCCTTTTGATCTGCTTGTCATTAAGGGCATTTGAAAAAATGAGGACCTCTCCGATCTCCCCATTCCAGTTATATTTTCCTCCGTGATTGCGGTCCCTGCCCATTCGACTGGCGATCACATTTCCCGTCGTGCGCAGGGAGACCACCGCCAGTTTGTTGGGATAGTTCGATTCGGCATTGGCTTCCATTCCGTTGATTCGCAGATTCCCTTTTCGGATATGTTCATGGGTATGCTGGGGGTGCCAGAATTTGTCCCCGTTGGAATAAAAATGATGAGCGTTCGGATGACATAGGGGAGAACCGGAATTACCCCTGGTCTTACTCATTACCCAGAAAACGGTCCGGATATTTTTGATTTCCTTAAACTGATGATAATCATTCGAATTGGAGTGATACCTGACCACCTGTAACCCGCTGTTTTTATGAGCCTCCGGCTTGGGTGAGGCGTGCCGGGTGGCATGGTTCTGATTTCCACTCAGATCATTCCAGGTTCCGGAAGTACTATTGTATTCGTTGGCATCGAGCCAGAGGGAAGGTTTAAGGCTGAGCAGATTAAGATCGGTTTTAGTATTATTCTGGTCCGCCTGCCTTATCGGTTTGGAATAATAATGGGCAAGACCAATCGTCTCGGCTTTGACTTCATTAATCCAACCGGCAAAGGCGGTATCCACATCTTTTGATTGATTGAATAACTCAAGGTTTTCCTGTGCCGATTTGATTTTCTGATCATTGGGAAGATCTCCCAATTCCAGGGTAGGTGTGGGCACGGAACCGGTGAAGTAGGAATAGAGCCCTGCCTCGTCGATATTGTTAAAAAAGGCGGATAACGAAAAATAATCCTTCTGGGTAACGGGATCGTACTTGTGATCATGGCAACGGGTACACTCCATGGTGAGTCCAAGAAAGGCGGTGCCAAAGGTATGCACCCGGTCCGCTACATATTCGATTCGGAATTCTTCCGGTACGCTTCCACCCTCGACCTTTTGAGGGTGCAGTCGATTGAAACAGGTCGCGAGGATCTGATCCCGTGTGGCATTGGGTATAAGATCTCCAGCAATCTGTTCGGTCACAAACTGATCGTATGCCTGATTTTTACGAAAAGACTGAATGACCCAGTCCCGCCATTGCCAGACATTTCGGTTACGATCCACCTGATAGCCATAAGTGTCGGAATATCGTGCCACATCCAGCCATTCGGAAGTCATACGCTCGGCATACTCGTCAGTATTGAGGAGTTGATTGACCACTTTTTCGTAGGCATCCTTCGATGCATCCGCCAGAAAAGCGTCCACATCATTTAACGAGGGCGGTAGTCCGGTAAGGTCATAAGTAACTCTTCGTAACCAGGTAATTTTATCCGTTTCCGTACTGGTATGAAGGGGGGACTTCTCGAGCAGGGTGGAGATGAAATGATCAATTTCATTCTTTGGACTGGGATGTTTGGACTCGGGTACATCTACAGATTGAGGCAACGCCTGAAAAGACCAGTGCTTGTCATATTTACCACCCTCCTTGATCCATTGATCAATTAGTTTTTTCTCTGCTTCCGTTAGGGGCAGCTTACTTTCGGGAGGGGGCATCACATCGATTGCATCATCACTATAAATACGCCAATGAATTTCAGAATCTTCCAGGCTGCCCGGAGTTAGTCCCACAAATCCATTATGCTCCTTTATCGCCTCCTCAAAAGAATCAATCCGGAAATCAGATTTCTGGTTCTTTGCATCCGGACCATGGCACTTGTAGCACTTATCAGAAAGAATAGGCCTAATTTGTCGGTTGAAATCGACCTTACCCATTAAAACGAATACAGGCATGAGTAGGAGAACCGGAATTCCTACGAACAGATTAAAAGCTTTAAACATTTTTATTGGGAGGAGAATAAAAATAAAGGATATAAAATTACACTCTCAAGACAAAAAGATTTTTCGCTCAGTTTTTAAATTCCGGATTTTTTCTGGGTAATTTTGCTCCGTCTGCTTTTAATCGGACAATGAGTTCGCTCTCCAGTTTTTGAACGAGTCCGGGTTTACTTTCGGCGAGGTTATTCGCTTCCCCCAAATCGTTCTTCAGGTCATAGAGTTCATAAATCCCTTCCCAGAATTTAATCAATTTGAAATCGCCTTTCCGAATAATGGAGTATGGACCGGGAGCATGCCGGTAATGCGGGAAGTGCCAGATCAGGGTTTCCCGTTTTGGGGATTTCTTTCCTCCACTGTTTAAGTGTTTCGTCAGGGAGAGCCCGTCAATGGGCCGGTCCTTGGGCAGTTCGGTTCCAGTTGCTTCCATAATGGTGGGAAATAAATCGATCGAAGAAACCGGAAAGTCCGACTTTTTGCCTGCCGGGATTTTGGCCGGCCAACGGGCAAGGAAGGGAACCCGGATTCCCCCTTCATAACAGTATCCTTTGCCGCTCCTCAGGGGAGCATTTTCAGTGGGACCACCATTGCGGTCGAGCCCGCCATTATCACTGGTGAAAATAATCAGGGTGTTGTCGTCAATTCCGTGCTTCTTCAGTTCGGCGAGCATGTCCCGCATACAGTCATCAATTGATTCCACCATCGCGGCATATTTCCGATTCGTTTCCGACATACCCTCCTTAAATTTGTATTTATCGGCCACTTCCTGAATCGCCTGGATTGGGGTGTGCACCGCGTAGTGGGAAACCTGGATGAAGAATGGCTGGTCTTTCCACTGGCGGATCAGTTTGACCGCTTCATCCGCTTCCCGGTGAGTTAAATATTCTCCTTTCTTCCGACCGGGTAATTTATGAATGCCGGCCCGAATGGTGGGGTGCTTATGTTTTGGGTTATTATAGGGATCAAAAAACGATGGGGGCTGTCCATAATCACATCCACCAAAGTTTTCATGGTATCCCTGATTTTCCGGGTACCAGGCTTCATCCCCAAGGTGCCATTTTCCAATGTATGCGGTTTTGTACTTATTTTTTTGCAGGGCTTCCCCAATCGTGATTTCGGAACTTTCCATCCAGTATGGATTGGGTGGGCAGAGCAGTTTTCGGTTTTTCCCACCGACATATTCCGTCGGGTTTTTCTCGGGTGTTCCCAATCCACCCCGCTGGAAAAGGGACCGTATCCAGTCGGTCACCCCGAGGCGGTGAGGATAACGACCGGTTTGCACTGCTGCACGGGTGGGAGAGCATACCGCACAGGCGGCATATCCATTGGTAAAAAGTATTCCCTCCTTGGCCAGCCTGTCCACATTCGGAGTCCGGTAAAAGTCCGATCCCTGACAGCTCAAGTCCATCCAGCCCATGTCATCGACAAGGACCAAAATAATATTTGGTTTGGCACTCTCTTTGGCGGCATCTGTATTCACCGAGCAAAAAAGAAGGCTGAAAACGGATAGTAAAACAAGATTTCTCATACTCTTATCATTAGCTATTCGAGATATTCGGTGCAAGCTCATCACAAATGGGGATTCAAAAAATTTCATCCACCCTGTGATCCCGAGAGTGTAGTGCACCCTTTATTTCACAACCTTGTCATCGCGAGGGCGTAGCCCGTGGCGATCCACTGTGAACCAGTAACCGAAGATACAAGTCGAACGCGTCTATCGAGACACGATGGATTGCCGCGTCGTCCGCTCCCGCTTCCTCCTCGCAATGACAAAGAGTGTGTATGGTTGTCGACCCGCACACTGAATTCCTCACCACACACTGCATCTTCACCACTCCTTGTCATCGCGAGGGCTGAAAGCCCGTGGCGATCCACTGTGAACCAGTGAGCAAAGAGAAAACCCGTCCACCTCCCTCAAGACAGGATGGATTGCCGCGTCGCCCGCTTCCGCTCCCTCCTCGCAATGAGAAGTTGTGTATGTTGATCGAACCGCACACTACATTCTCGGAACCACTCCAATCATCGCACAGGGCGAAAGTCTTTTCCTCGAAATCTCAAAGTAGATATTCAAGGAATAAATTTTATGCTCTTCCCTTTATCAAATTCTTGACCGAATTTATCTTTTGAACTAAATTAAAAGAATGATTTCTATTGAGCCAAAGGTGTCCAAGGATGAAAACGGGAACACTCAATCAGTGACTTTGTCTGCCAAGGACTGGAATCAAATACTCGAGGAACTCGAGGAGTTGGATGATATACGTGCGTTCGATCAAGCCGTGGCAGAGGATTCAAAGTCCATCCCTTTTGAAAAAGCAATTGCTCAGATCGACCAAATCGAAACGGAGTAATTGAAATACGCAGTAGAAATTCTGCGTTCCGCCCAAAAGTCTCTTGCTCGTATTCAGGCAGAGGATCGTGAAACGATAAGCGATGCAATTCGTAAACTTGGAGATAACCCAAGACAAGCAGGTACTCGAAAATTAACCGGACGAGAAGCATGGAGATTAAGAGTTGGTCGATACCGGGTAATTTATCAGGTTTTTGACGATCGACTCGTAGTGTCCGTGATTTTAGTAGGTCATCGGCGAGACATCTACCGCTGACTAAAAAAGAGTAGAGTCCTTTGGGATGTTTGGTTTTTTATTCAAACATACCAGTACATTATCTGGTCAATTTTAAAATCGACCAAGCCTTCCCCATGTCACGATAGATTGCCGCGTCGGTCACTTGCGTGCCCTCCTCGCAATGACAGCATTGTGCTCACTACCTTATTCCTTCCCCACTCTTGTCATCCGGAGGGCATAGCCCGTGGCGATCCACTGATTCACTAAAAGCGAACAGCACTCTCTTTACATTTCCCTTGATAACTCGTTTGACAATCCTCCTAAATATTTGGTGTAATTCTATATAAATTCCCTGAATCTGTTATGAAAAATATACCTGTTCTTTTAGCCTTCCTGTTCACCACCGTTTTCCTCTGGTCTGCGAACTCGGTTCCATACTCGGGCAAGATAGCGATTCGTGGAGTGAATTATTTCGGTGATGCCCAGTTTACATTTTCTTTGCAGACCAAGGATGGAAAAACCCATTGGCGGAACGGTAAGAGTAAAGACGACTCGATCAAAGTAAATATTCGTAATGGTAGATACACCGTTCTTCTGGGCGGGCAGGGGATGAATGCCTTACCCCCGCAACTCTTTTTGGATCATGATGAACTGTATTTAAAGGTTCGCTTTGATGATGGGGACGGCAAGGGCTTACGCAACCTTGCTCCCGACCAGCAGATCACCGCCACCCCGCGGGCATTGGTTGCGGAAGTTGCGAGAACCGCTGAGTCTGCTGATATGGCACAAGTTGCCCAAACTGCGAACTCGGTGAAAGCAGGGGCGGTTACCCCGCAAATGCTCCAACCTTCTTCGATCACCACCGCTCAGTTAAATGAGCAAATTCTTAAATATTTAAAGCCGGAGATTACCCTGGCCCCACAGGCTCCCGGTCTAATTTTTAACGGGCAGACCATCAC
>Ga0206127_1001974_pt1 | contig 21211 bp, 21 predicted proteins | sample Helgoland_Spring_6_FD_148646 | JGI IMG/M metagenome (GOLD analysis project Ga0206127, IMG submission 148646) | Pelagic subsurface seawater microbial communities from Kabeltonne, Helgoland, North Sea - Helgoland_Spring_Bloom_20160419_1 | ecosystem: Environmental > Aquatic > Marine > Epipelagic ...
ACTTTAGCGTCGACTACCAGGCAGAAGGAGTAGGTTTTGCTAAATACGGCAACGACGACGCCTACGTTTGCCGGATGAAGTTTGGCTTGAATCCTGACCAAAAATGACAGCCCGGTTGCAGGCAACATTAAGCAACAGCGAAAAACAAAGGAAGATCATGCTAGTGAACAGTGACCCTGAAAACTGTAAGTCGTCAGCGTAAGTTGGACTAAAGTTAGTATTTTTTAATGGAGACTTTAAAAGTATATGAAAGACAAAGTAATTGTTGCCAATATTGGTCATTTTGATAATGAAATTGATGTTCCGTATTTAAATGCTAATAGCGAAAAAATTGAAATCAAGCCTCAAGTAGATAAATACAAAATATCATTTGATTTAATTAGAAACAATTTAAGTAACAGATATTATTTTTCCCCTATTATAGAGTAAAACAATGTTTAAAATTCGAATTATTTATAAGTTCTATTTAATTAACAAATCAATTTTCAGTATTTTTAGATTATTAAAATAAATTAAAAAATTATAACTATGGACAGATTATTTAATCCCTCAAAATTTAATAAAAAGTCATACGTAATTGCAGAAATTGGTCAAAACCACCAAGGTGATTTAGAATTAGCAAGACAATACATTAAAAAATTTGCTGATCTCGGAGCTGATGCAGTAAAGTTTCAAACAAGAAACAATAAAATTTTATTTTCAAAAGAATCTTATGAGAAAAAATATGATAGTAGTAATGCATTTGCTGAAATATATGGTGAGCACAGAGAAATTTTAGAACTTGACAGAGAGGCATATCCAATCTTAATTCAAGATTGTAAAAAACATAACGTGAAATTTATGTGTACTCCTTTTGACGAGGATAGTTTAGACTTTTTAGTTGAAGTTGGTGTTGAAATTTTAAAAATAGCTTCTTTTGATTTAGGAAATCTTCCATTTATTGATAAGATAGGAAGAACTAAAATCCCTGTTGTAATTAGTGTAGGAGGTGGAAAAATAGATCAGATAAAATCAAGTTTAGATACGCTTTTAAAATATCACAGTGATATTTCAGTTTTACATTGTGTTTCGGAATATCCTTGTCCCCACAATAGACTTGGTCTTGATAATATCGAAGTTTTAAAGAACACTTTTCCTGACTTAGCTATTGGTCTTTCAGATCATTTTAATGGTATTTTATCAGCCCCAATTGCTTACATGAAGGGTGCAAGAGTTTTTGAAAAACATGTTACATTTAACAGGTCATGGAAAGGAACCGATCATAAATTTTCTTTAGAGCCTAATGGATTTGAAAAAATGGTTAGAGACCTTAATAGGGTTCCTGAGATGTTCAGTCCTAAAAATGATGGTAGTTTAGGAAATGAAGCGGTGTTTATAAAATTGGGCAAATCTCTAATAGTTTCGCAAGATTTAGAAGTCGGTGATGAGTTTACACTTGAAAACTTATCTGGAAAAATTTTCGAAGAGAATATAATACCGGTTAGAGAGTCTAATAATATTATTGGCAAAAAAACAAAAGTGAAACTTAAATCAGGAGAACCGATTTTGTATGATAATATTCAATAAAATTAAAGCTGTAGTTTTTGATTTTGATGGCGTTTTTACTGACAACAGAGTCCATGTTGATGAAAACGGAACAGAATCCGTTTCTTGTTCTAGAAGTGATGGAATAGGAATTGCAAGAATTAAAAAACTTGGTATTAATGTTTATATAGTTTCTACTGAAACTAATAAAGTGGTTTCGACAAGAGCTAAAAAACTTAATATAAAATGTTTTCAAAATATAGAGGCGAAGGATCTAATTGTGAGAGAAATTAGTAAAACTACTAAAGTTCCTCTTGATCAAATATGTTTTCTTGGTAACGATATAAATGATTTACCAGCTCTGAAAATTGTTGGTTTTCCAATGGGAGTTAATGATAGTTTTCCTGAAATTGAGACTTGCATAAAATATAAAACAAAAAATAAGGGTGGTCATGGTGCTGTGAGGGAATTATGTGATTTAATTTATAATTCATATTCAACGTGAAAGGAGATATAAACGGTAAAGTAGTGGTGTTGACCGGTTGTAATGGTCAGTTGGGTGAGTCCTTTTCAAACTATCTTTTAAATGCAGGTGCAAAGGTCTTTGGAATTGATTTAAAACCTTCATCTCAAATTCAAAATCCAAACTTCATCTATTGTTCAAGTGATATAACTAAAACAGAATCTTTAGAAAAAGCTCTATTGAAATGTGTTGAGGTCTTTTCATTCCCAACTGTATTAATTAATAATGCAGCTATTGATACGCCTCCTGGGTCAAATTCAAATGACACTGGACCTTTTGAAGATTTTTCAGATGATACTCTATCAAAAGTCATAGATGTAAATATTAAAGGTTTAGTTAATTGCTGTAAAATCTTTGGGAAATCTATGTCAGACAATAAGGACGGATCTATAATTAACATTTCGTCTATCTATGGATTGGTTTCGCCAGATCAATCGATTTATGATTATAAAAGAAAAAACGGAAATATTTTCTACAAACCTATTTCTTATTCAGCAACAAAATCAGCAATTTTCAATATAACTAGGTATTTATCAGTTTACTGGGCTAAGAAAAACATCAGAGTTAATACTTTAACTCTTGCAGGTGTTTTTAATAACCAGGACGAAGAGTTTCTAAAAAATTATTGTGATAGAATTCCCATCGGCAGGATGGCCAATCCTGAAGATTATCATGGTGCAATTCATTTTTTATGTTCTGACATGTCCAAATATATGACAGGTTCTAATATGATTGTAGACGGAGGTTGGACAGCGATTTAAAATAATATTATGAAAAAAATTAAAAATTTTATAGATGGGGCATTTACTGATACTGACGATTATATACATAGAATAAGTCCATCAACTGAACAGGTGCTTTCTAGTTTCCCTAGATCTTCAAAACGACATGTGGATTTAGCGGTTAAATCTTCACTCAATGCCTTTGATTCGTGGTCTAAACTAAGTCCTGTCAAGAGAGGGAACATATTGTTAAATTTTGTTATAATTCTAAAGCAAAACAAGAATAGATTAGCTGAAATTGTCGCAAAAGAAACTGGTAAAATCTTTTCACATGCTTTAGGAGAAGTTGAAGGTTCGATACAATTAGCACACTTTTTTTCAAGTGAAAGTATGAGACTTTATGGTAAAACTATCGTCTCCGGAAATGACAATAAGAGTGCCTACACGTTAAAGGTTCCTGTTGGAGTTACTGGGCTGATTGTCCCTGCTAATACGCCTATAGCGAATATAGCATGGAAAGTCTTTCCATCTTTAGTTTGTGGAAATTGTGCTATTTTAAAATCATCGGAAGATGCTCCTGAAACGGCTGAATATTTCCTGAAGTTAAGTCAAGAGGCGGGAGTTCCAAATGGTGTTTTGAATTTAATTCACGGATACGGACATGAGGCTGGTTCTTTTTTAGTAAATCACGATGCGGTTAAGCTTATAAGTTTTACCGGCTCATCTCAAACAGGAAGAATTATAAATCAGGACTGCGCGAAAAATTTCAAAAAGGTCTCATTAGAACTTGGTGGAAAAAACCCCTTTATAGTTTGTGATGATTCAGATATTGATGATGCTATAAAATGGGCTATTTCATCTTGTTTTAGCAATGCTGGTCAAAGATGCGCTGCCGCAAGTAGATTGTTAGTTCAGAAATCAATTTATGGTGTTTTCATGGAAAAATTTAAATCTGAAATGAGTAAGTTAAAACTTGGAATTAATGAAGATTGCTATTTGGGTCCAGTAATGAACAAAAAGCAATACGATTCCATAAATAATTATATAGATCAAGCCAAAAAAGAAGGCGCATCTGTTTATTGCTCTGGAATTAATAATAATGAAAAAGGATATTACATAAAACCAACTATAATTGAAGGATTAAGCGCAAATTCAGACTTAAATGATATTGAATTTTTCGGTCCAGTAGTTATCATTAACGAATTTGACTATGATTCTGAAGCGATTATGATGGCTAACAAGTCTAAATATGGGTTGACGTCATGTGTTCATACCCAAAGTATTAATAGAGCTATAGTGTACACGAAACAGCTGAATTTTGGTACGTGTAATGTTAACTCTGCAACATATGGAAGTGAGCCTCACATGCCATTTGGTGGGGTGAAAAATTCTGGAAATGGTTCTAGAGAACCAGGAACTGAAGCTATCGATTTTTACACAGAACTGAAAATGGTCTCATTTACAACTAAATAATGAAAGAATATATCAATATAGCTTTTATTCCGGCTCGATCAGGATCGAAAAGAATTAAAGATAAAAATATTAGGAGTCTTTCGGGTAAGCCGCTATTAAGTTACACAATAGAATCTGCCCTAAATTCGGGCTTTTATTCGCGAATCTTCATTATTACAGATAGTAAGGAATATGCGAAAATCGCAGTTACATACGGCGCAGAATTACTGAAGCTCAGACCTTCTAAAATTTCAGGGGATAACTCCCCAGACATTGAATGGGTAAAATGGATTTTCGACGTTTTAGAAGAGAAAAATATAGAGTTTGACACCTTCTCTATTTTAAGACCAACTAGTCCATTCAGAACAAAAGAAACTTATTTAAGGGCTTTTAACCTCTTTTTTTCTATTCCTAATATTCATTCTTTGAGAGCTGTAGAACCTGTCGATCAGCATCCGGGAAAAATGTGGGTAATAACAGATGATACTATGGTTCCACTTTTACCATTTAAAAATAATAATGTCCTTTGGCATAGCAATCAAAAACCATCTCTGCCAAAAATATATATTCAAAATGCAAGTTTTGAAATAGCATGGAAAGATACTGTAGTCAAATATGGATCAATTTCAGGTTCGATAGTTGTTCCGTTTATTTCATTAAATAATGAGGGGTTTGACATTAATGAACCCATTGATTTTACAATTGCGGAAAACATAATAAATAATAATAATAAATAGTCATGGGAGATTTAATCGGAAAATCGGTTTCCGGAAATTTAATATACATTCCTCAATCAGAGTTTGAAAGAATCTTAAGTTCAAATTTAGAATTTAATGATAAAATTAAAGTATATGCTCAAGCCTGTAGAGTGAACATCTTGTATATGATTGCTAATGCTGGTTCAGGTCATATAGGTTCGAGTTTTTCAAGTATTGAGATAATGACATATATTAATCTAAAAAAGGTTTATTCATCTTCTGAGTCTCTCTTTTTTTCGTCTAAAGGACATGATGCTCCAGCTCTTTATTCTGTTCTTACTGCCATGAATAAAATCGATTTTCAACTAATAGATAAGTTAAGACGAATTGATGGTTTGCCAGGACACCCTGACATAAATACTCCGCATATAATTACTAATACAGGGTCACTGGGAATGGGAATTTCTAAGGCAAAGGGATTTATAATTGCTAATAGGTTGGAGGGAATAAAAAAACAGGTCTTTGTTCTTTTGGGTGATGGAGAACTACAAGAAGGACAAATTTGGGAATCTTTACTATCAGCTGCTAATTTTAAATTAAACGAACTAATAGTCATCGTAGATCATAATAAACTTCAATCTGATACACTTGTGAGAAAAGTAAGTGATTTAGGAAATTTGGAAAATAAGTTTAAAGCTTTTGATTTTAACGTATATAGATGTGACGGAAATTCAATAGAAGATTTTGACGATGTAATTAACAAAATTGACAATTTTAGTTCTGATAAACCCAATGTCATAATAGCAGATACTATTAAAGGCAAGGGGGTGAGTTTTATGGAACATACTTCAATTGATTCTGACGTTGAACTTTATAAGTTTCACAGTGGTGCTCCTTCAAGCGAAAATTATTTCAAAGGTGCCGACGAATTATTTACATCTCTAAATAAATTAACCACTGATTTGGAATTTAAAGAAATCACATTCACTATAAAGTCAACAAAAGATAAGCCAACTATTGAAAATACTGAAAGACTTATCGATAAGTATTCTGATGTTTTAATTGATTTAGCTGAAGAAAACAATAATATAGTTGTTTTAGATGCCGATTTGGTTCTAGACACTGGGTTAATTCCATTTAAGGAAAATTTTCCTGATAGATTTATCGAATGTGGAATAGCCGAACAAGATATGGTCTCCATGGCCGGTGGGTTAGCTACAATGGGTAAATTACCAATAGTTCATTCATTTTCTTGTTTTTTGTCGACTAGACCTAATGAACAGATGTATAACAATTCTACAGAAAAAAACAAAATAATATATATCGGTTCTCTTGCAGGAGTTTTACCAGCAGGCCCTGGTCATTCACATCAAGCAATTAGGGATATAGCAACAGTTGGGTCAATTCCTGGCTTAGTAATGTTTGAGCCGTCTTGTAACGCTGATTTAGAAATGTTAATGAATTGGTCAATTAAAGAAAATCATGAAAGTGTTTATGTAAGATTATGTAGTCTTCCTTATGTAAAAAATATCTCACTCCCAAAAAATTATAAAATAAAAAAAGGGTGTGGATTTAATCTAAACAAGGGAAACAATATTTCTATAATCACTTATGGACCAATAATGTTAAATATTTGTATGGAGGTAATTTCTAATTTAAAAAAACATGATTTAAACGTAAACTTATTTTCACTCCCCTTTTTAAATTACGTTGATAAAGACTGGTTTTTCACAAATTTTAAAAATCAAACAAACATTTTTCATTTAGAAAATCATTACTCTAATGGTGGACAGTCCCAATATATTACTGAAGCGTTGCTAAGTTTTGAAAATAATATTAAGTATAAAAAATTTGGAATAAGTGATGTTCCTCCATCAGGGACCAATGAAGAAGTATTAACCCATCTAGGATTCAATTCAGTTAAAATATCAGAAAAAATTATAGCAAGCATTGAATAGTTTAAAATTGTCGCAAATTCAAAAAGAAGGTATTTTTGTTTTATTATCTAAAGTTTTGTCTAGCTTAATAATATTTATTAATACAATTCTAATTTTAAATTATGGAGGACCAGAGTTAATTGGAGAATATACTTTATTCTTTAGTACCTCAATTATTTTGGTTTCGTTTATTGATTTAGGTGTTACTAATGCGAGTATATTTTTTATAAAATCAAAGCGTAATGATGTAGATACTGTAATTTTTAGCTCTATTATATTAGTGTTTTTTGCTACTTTCTTACTTGTGGTTCTAGGAAGTTTTTTCTCGGGCTTATTAAACGTTTCTTATAGATTAATTTTGTCTGTAGGTGTCTCAGCTTTTTTTCTTTGGTTAATAAACTATGTTTCAACGAAAAAGCAAACTGATAGTGATTATTTCATTTATTTCATAATAAAAACTACGCCAAATTTAATTCATTTAGCACTTATTGTATATTATATTGTGTTTGCTAACCTGGACCTTTCATTGTTGGTCTTTATTTATATTTCTGGTTTAGTTTCTGCTGTAGTTCTAATCTTTTTTTCAATAAAAATAACGCCAAAAATAGATTTCGAATTAATAAAATTAATTTTTCAAAAAGGTTTGCAAGGTTATAAGATGAATTTAATTGCGGCAATTGCTAAAAAGGGTGATGTCTATTTAATTAATATAGTTGGAGGAAGCTATTTTGTTGGATTATACTCAATTCCATTGCAATGTTCATCTTTAATGCAAGAATTTACTAGGTCGATGATGTGGCCATTATTCAACAAAACTAATAAATTAAAAAACGAATTAAAGTATTATATAATAAGTAGGTTTATTAAAAATCAAATCAAATTATTATCTTTTGTTTTATTAATTTCGATTTTTTTAATATTTTTTGTACTTGACGTTGTTGTAATAAATGATGATATCATGATTATTCAACAGCTTTCATTTCTAATAATTTTGGGTTCATATACTACGCCATTTATAAATTCTGTATCCGCCGTTTCAGTTTCTATAGGTAAATTAGATTTACTTTTTAGAATTACCATTCTTGCTACGATTATACAGTATATAATAATATTAGTTTTCAATAAGCAACTAGGTTTATTTGTATTTCCGATTGCATTTATAATTAATCAAATTATCATTGCAATTTATTCTAATAATTTTATCAAGTCACTCTCTAAATAAATGAAAAAGAACATTTTAATAATTGGTAATTATCCACCTCCTTATGGTGGTGTACCCGTTTTGGTAAAATCATTTAGTAAATATCTTCAGTCTAAAAATTATAATGTATTTGTTTTGAGTGGTGGAACTAGCGGTTATGAAATAATTGATGACGTGACAATTATTAAGCCCGGTGTAATCCAGAGGTTATTTGCTATTTTTTCAACGTTGAATGTTTTTCGTAAAATCTTAAAAACAGTGCCTATATATAATTTAGTCAAATACCCTTCCTTTACTCTTAGGCTTATGTCTTATTCATCAATTGGATATAGACTCGCAAAAAAGAATGATTTCGAAGCGATAATTTGTTATAACTTGTTTAATTACGGAACAATCGGATATGTTATTAAATCGTTCTGCAATAATACTAGATTAATTTGCTGCAATTTCGGTGAAATTCACTCTCATAGTGATTATCCTATAATCTTTAAGAAACTAATTTCTAATACTGTAAATAGTATCGATGTTAAAGTTGCTGGAACTAAACACTGTGGAAATATGTATAATATACTTGAAAAAAAATATGATTATAAGATCGTAGACAAGAAAATTAAAATTGTAACACCTGGTGTGGATCTTGAAAATTTCAATTTAGAAAAAACAGAAATTAACGTCTTCTTAAATAAATCAAAATTGAGTAGTAAACCACATAGTATTTTATATTTAGGAAGAATAAATTCTGAATTAGGAGTAGGTGTTTTGTTAAAGGTTATTGAAAAAATATTCAGTAATGCTGATAATGTAAATTCGTATAATTTTACATTTGTTGGTCAACATGGTGAGTTAGCTGGAGATTTAAAGGATATAATAAAAAAATTTGATAATAATGTTCAATATTTTGAGAATGCAGACCTAGAATTAGTAAAGTCATCTATTGTGAATTCCTCTTTTTTAGTTGCTCCAAGTTTGAATGACAGGGCTTGTGGTTGTTTGGTAGCATCGGAAGCAGGGGCGCTCAATAAAACTATTATTGCCTCTAGAATTGGAGGGATTCCTGAGTATGTTAGAGATAATTACAACGGGTTATTAGTCAATCCAAATGATGTACATGACTTGTTTAGTAAAATAAAACAATTAGCGGAAAATAAGGATTTATTATCGAAGCTTGAGAATAACAATTTCATTAACACTTCTGATTATTTTAACATGAAGCATCATGATAAAATCTATCACTCTTTAATAAATAAAATATGAAAAATTATAAAAATAAATTGTTTGAATCTTACCTTGACAGCCATATCAGAAGTAGAGAAGGACTTCCTGAGAGTTCGGATTATTTACTAAACACAAAGTACTTTGGAAAAATTATAGATAGGATTAATATTAATAAAGATTCTAAAATACTGGATATTGGTTGTGGAGTTGGATTTTTTTTATACGCTTTTAAAAGAAATGATTTCACTAATTTAAGAGGTGTTGAGTTTTCTAAAGAATTAGTTGAAATTGCGAATGGTTTTGATTTAAATTGTGTTGTCCAAGGAGATATATTTGAAGAATTATCTAAAAAGGAGAAATTTGATTTGATTATTCTCAAAGATGTTATAGAGCATTTTGAACGAGAGGAAATTTTTACAATTTTAGAACTTGCAAATGAAAAATTAAACGATACTGGTAAAATATTAGTTCAAGTTCCTAATGCTAACAATCTATTTAGTGGAAGAATTCTGTATAATGATTTTACTCATGAACTTTCTTTTACCAAGGATAGTTTAAGGCAGATTTTATTTGCGAATGGATTTATAAACTTGAATTTTTACAAGAATGAGCCCTATTTATATGACATTTTAAGTCTTAAACGTATCTTAAAATATATCATAAAGAGTACTTATCACAAAATAGTTCAAATACTTCTTTATGTTGAAGATATGTCTAGACCTGTAATTGTTAGTGAAAGTATAATTGTCATCGCAGAAAAAAAATGAAAATAAAAAGTTCAAGACTGTATTGGTTTCTGAAATTTGTTAATAGTATTGTTAAGCTTTATCCTTTATTTAGATTAAAACAAATAAAAAATCCTTCTGTAGATAAAACAATTTTAATTTTTACTTCTTTAGCAATTTTTTCAGACCATCTACTTATTGAATCGGTTTTAGCGAAATTTCTGAGAAAAAAAAATATAAAGGTTTTTATTGTTTTATGTGATAAGCAAATGCATTTGTGTCATTCTTCAGATAGATACTCATTTGCGAATAACATGAATTCTGAGGCAAGTACCGATAAAAAGCAAAAGCAAATTTGTAATTCTTGTTCGGCAACTAAGGAAATTTTTGAAAATTTTGTTGATTTCAATACTTTGAACTACAGTGAAGGAATAAATTATTATGACAGTAATGATTTAAAAATACCTCACAATATGAAGGAATTTATAGACTCTGGGTTTATAAGATTTTCAGCGACTTCAGAAGATAGTGAGCTCAAGTCACTACCCGATTGGATTAAATCTAAATATGAGAAATCTGCACTATTAAGTTTTAAGGCTTCTTACGGATTAATTAAAAAGTATAACCCTGACATCGTCATAGCCCATCATGGAATATATGTCCCACAAGGAATTGTGCAATATGTCTCTAGTATTTTAGATAAAACCTTTTATTCGTGGCATTTTGGTTATAGAAAGCAAACTTTAATATTCTCCAAAGGAAATACGTATCATAAAGAAATGGTTGATGTTGAAAAAAGTCAATTTGATCTAAATTGGGACGAAGATAAAAGATTAACCATAATGAATTATCTAATTTCGCGTCAAACTGGAAAAAACGATTGGATATACTTCAATAGAAATGCTGTTAACCTAGATCTTGATAAGTTTGACATTGTCGGAAAAACTATAATTACGTTTTACACAAGTGTTGATTGGGATGCCGCGTTACATTTCCCTTCATCCCTGTACAAAAGTCAATTTGAATTTATTGAGGATTTAATAGAAAATTTCAGGAATTTTAAAGATTTAATTCTAGTTATTAGAATTCATCCGGCTGAAATTACCGGATCTAATCCGGCTTTTGTGTCATCTGAAAATTATATAAATGCATTAAATCCCTCACAAAACGTAAAAGTAATTCCTGCTACTAGTAAAGTTTCATCTTATGATCTCGCAAAGGTTTCGAAAGCAGTAATTGTTTATAATACGAAATTGGGAATTGAACTCCCTCCATTTGAAATTCCGGTAATAGTTGGTGGAGATTGTTGGATAAAAAATAAAGGATTTTCTTTTGATATTGATAAAGAACGAACAATTGAATATTATTTAAAAAACATTGATAACTTGATTGTAAAACCTTATCAAGTCGAATTAGCTCTTAAATTTGCCTATTATTTTTACTTTGAAAGATGCATTGATTGCCCGGAACTTGTTTCAGCAGGCAATAAGTTTCAAATTAAACTCGATAACAATTATTTAAATTTCAAAAATCACGGATTTGATTTAATAACTGACAGAATTATTTCAAAAAGTGATGTAACACAATCCGAGTAAAAAAAATGTCAATAAATAAATTTTTTTACTATTTTTTGTTTTTGCAGTCTGTAATAATATTATTTGTCCCGAAAGTTTATGTGACAAATTTTATTGGTTTTAACTCTCCGTTAAAGCCGGAAGACATTCTTTGGATAATGTCGTCAGTATTAGTGCTGTTTTCTATTAAATTAAAAAAAAATAATATTCAAATTGGTTGGATGTGTTTTATGCTGATGGTTTTTTTATCATGTATTATTCATTTTTCGAATTTATTAATATTTATAAGACTTCTTTTCTATTCTGTTCCTGTATTATTAATGCATAATAAGTTAGGATACGTGCGTGAGGAAAGATTAATTAATTTATTCGTAGTATTTATTTATTTTTCGTTTTTTTATTCTCTTTTACTACAGTTCTTTCCTTTACCTTTTTTCCACACTGGAGTATTGGGTTTTGGACCAGTAGATAGATTTACTGCCAATTATGGTAACGGAGTAGAAGCCGCGGCAGCAATTTTATTAATAGCATTTATTTTATATGTAAAAAACAAATTGAGCTTACATATTTATCTAATGGTTCTTGTGATAATCTTATTAACCCAGGCAAGACTTGTGTTGGTGATATATATTTTATTTGGATTGTCCTTGCTTTTTAAGCAGCAAAATAAAGTCAAACTAATATTTTCTGGATGTTTATTGTTGTTAATTTTTACGTTCATAAGTCCTTATGTTGTAAAAAATTCTGAAGAATCCAGGTTTTCTACTATCAATATTACCTTATTGGATGAAGTCATATCATTAGGTAAAAATAATATAAAAAGAACAGATGCCGAGGTAATTAACCTTGATGGATATTGTTTTAAGTTTAATGATGATCTTAGTCTAGATCAAAGTTTTGCTATGAGATTGTCAAAAGCAAGTTTTGTGATTAGCACAGTTGTTTTAGGTAATTACCCACTCGGTCATGGTTTTGGAAATTGTATTGGGGATGCAGGTGATAATCTTTATATAAGAATGTTAAACGATGGTGGAATCCCATTGCTTATTGCTTTGTTATTATTCCTTGGTGTAGTTACTATAGCTTTTGAAAAGTATAGATTACTTTTTGTTTTCTTTAGTATAGTTTCTCTTTTTTATGACACCCTTTACTTTAGCCGAGTGGCACCATTCTTTTTTTTACTGATATACTTTAGCTATCATCAATCCAACTTTAAACCAACTAAGATTGACTCTAGTAGTTCTGTTCTTTAGTGATGAGAAATTTAATTAATAAACTATTCTGCTAGTGTTTAACGTTGTTGTAAGATTTGTTATAATAAAAGTAAAAGCACTACATTAATTCTAATATCCTAATTGACTTAATACTTAAATTTGGTAATTTCAATCAGCATAAAACTTAGTTAAAAATTATAATTTATTATGAAAACTGCTATTATTACTGGTATAACTGGTCAAGATGGGGCTTATTTAGCTGAGTACTTGATTAACAACAATTATGATGTCATTGGAACTTTTAGAAGGACTAGTACATCTAATTTTTGGAGAATAGAAGAACTGGGCATTTCAAATTCTAAGCACTTAACCTTAGTTGAATATGATTTAACTGATTTAGCTAGTGCTTATACAATTATCAAACAATATTCTCCAGATGAAATATATAACTTAGCTGCTCAAAGTTTTGTTGGCGTTTCCTTCTCTCAGCCGATTGCCACTGCCAATATCACAGGTATAGGCTGTTTAAATTTATTAGAAGCCATAAAAACAATTAATCCAAGAATTAAATTTTATCAAGCTTCTACGTCGGAGATGTTTGGTAAAGTGATTGAAACACCGCAGACTGAGAATACTCCATTTTACCCAAGAAGTCCCTATGGTGTTTCAAAGTTATTTGCCCATTGGACTACTATCAATTATAGGGAGTCTTATGGTATTTATGCTTCTTCTGGTATATTATTTAATCATGAATCACCTTTCAGAGGAAAGGAGTTTGTTACTAGAAAAATATCTGATCATGTAGCTAAACATTACCTTGGATCAAATAATGTTCTTGAATTAGGTAATCTAAACGCTAGAAGAGATTGGGGTTATGCAAAAGAATATGTAGAAGGGATGCATAAAATGCTTCAACAAGACAAGCCTTCAACTTATGTTTTGGCAACAAATAAAACTTATTCAGTCAGACAATTTGTTGAATATGCTTTTAATGAAATTAATATAGAGCTTGAATGGAAGGGAGAGGATCAAATGGAAATTGGATTAAATAAAGAAAACGGTAAAACAATTGTCAGGGTAAATGATAAGTACTTCAGGCCTTGTGAAGTAGAGATCCTTTTAGGAGATGCTTCCAAAGCAAATAAAGAATTAAACTGGTCCCCTAAAATGGAATTAAGAGAGTTAACCTCAATCATGGTTAAAAAGGATATTGAAAGAAATAAAATTGGTCAATCTTTTTAAATATGAGATGTTTAATAACAGGAATTACCGGATTTACAGGAGATTATCTCAGGAAAAAACTTCAAAATAGTAATTATGAGGTTTTTGGAACATCTTTTACGGAAAATCAAGATCCTTCAGTTTTTAAATGTGACATTACCCAGAAAAGTGAAATTTTAAATGTTTTAGATATAATTAAGCCTGACTTTATTTTTCATTTAGCGGCTATTTCATTTGTGAAAAGTGATCCACTTGAAATCTATAACACTAACGTAATCGGCACTTTAAATTTATTAGATAGCCTAGTAGAACTAAATATAGCACCTAAAAAAGTAATTATTGTTAGTAGTGCTGCAGTTTATGGTAATAATGAACAGGTGTTAAGTGAAAGCGCCTCTTTATTACCTGTAAATCACTATGGGAATTCAAAATTGGTGATGGAAAACATGACTATTAATTATTTCGATAAATTAAGTATTATTATTACAAGACCCTTTAATTATACAGGAATAGGACAAAACATTAAATTCTTAATTCCAAAAATTGCATATCACTACTCGAATAATTTGAAATCAATTGAATTAGGAAATATTAATGTATTTAGAGAGTTCAACGATGTTCAGGATGTTACTGATATTTATTTAAAATTAATGGAAAGTAACATTATATCTGAAGTTATTAATATTTGTTCTGGTGTCTCATATAGTATAAAAAACATCTTAGATATTTTAAATTTAGAATTGGGCTATGAAATGACTGTTAAGATAAACAGTGATTTTATACGAAAATTTGAAATTAAGGATTTAAAAGGCGATAACTCTAAACTCAAAAAAATGTTGAATAGTGATGATTTATTTAAAGTAGCATTAAAAGATACATTAAAAAAAATTATTAAAAAAACTCAATATAATGATGAATATTAGTGTAGTTCTTTACAATACTGCGATGGACGACATCGAAAGAATTATTAAAACTTTAAGAGGATTCGATCAAATACAAACTTTATTTTTTATAGATAATAGTCCTAAAAAATATGAATTTTTAGATAATTTATTAGAAGAAAAAATCAAATATATTTTTACAGGAAAAAATTTAGGTTACGGGAAGGGGCATAACATTGCTATGGAAGAATCAATACATACGAATGTCGATTTTCATCTGGTATTAAATCCAGACATTTATTTTGAAATTGAAACACTTAAAGAACTTTCCGTTTTCATGATAAGTCAACCAGAAATTGGGCATTTGATGCCTAAGGTTGTTTATCCGGATAATTCTATTCAGTACCTATGTAAGTTATTACCATCTCCGTTTAACTTGTTCGCAAGAGCATTTTTGCCAAATAAATTATATCAGAAATTAAACGCCAAGTATGAGTTACGAATTTTTGGTTATGATAAAATTGCTAATGTTCCCTATCTTTCAGGATGTTTTATGTTTTTAAGAGTATCCTCTTTAAAGGAAGTTGGAATTTTTGATGAAAGATTTTTTATGTACCCAGAAGATATTGATTTAACTAGAAGAATTCATAAAAAATTTAGAACAGTGTTTTATCCGAACCTTAGTGTAATTCACAGACATGAAAAGGCGTCTTTTAAAAGTGTCAAAATGAAATTAATTCACATAATCAATATGATGAAATATTTTAACAAGTATTATTGGTTTTTCGATATTGATAGACTAAAAATTAATAGAAAAATTTTAAATCAATTTAAGTAGTAATGATAAATATTATAGGTGGTTCTGGATTTGTTGGCTCAAGATTGATTAGTTTATTAAAAGCAGAAGGATGTATAAACATAGATAAAAAGCAGAGTTTGCAGTATCCTGAAATCACAACATTGGGAGATATTAGAAAGTTAGATGATATAGTAATAAACCAGGATTGTTCATTTGTTGTGCTTTTGGCTGCAGAACATCGAGATGATGTTACGCCGGAAAATTTATATTACGATGTTAATGTACAAGGAACAAAAAATGTTTTAAAAAAAATGGATCAAGCGGGTGTTAAAAATCTATTATTTGCAAGTTCTGTCGCTGTTTATGGTTTAAATAAAAATAATCCTAATGAAGGACATCCGTGTGATCCGTTTAATCATTACGGTAAAAGTAAGTTGGAAGCTGAACTAGCTATAAAAAAATGGTACGATAACGATCCGTCATCTAAATCTGTTACTATAATTAGACCAACTGTGATATTTGGAGAAAGAAACCGTGGAAACGTATATAATTTATTAAAGCAAATTTCCTCTGGGAGGTTTATGATGATAGGTAAAGGGAGAAATAAGAAATCTATGGCTTATGTTGGTAATATTGTTGCCTTATTCAGTCATCTTTTGGATAATTCAGAGATGGGATATCGGGTTTTTAACTATGCTGATGATCCAGATTTATCTATGACGGAGTTAGTTTCATTAGTCGAAAGAAAAGTAAAGATATCAACTCCTAAATTAAAAATTCCATTCTGGATTGGTTTGCTTGGTGGTTATGGATTTGATCTTCTAAGCTTAGTGTCAAGAAAGCGATTTTCCGTTTCCTCAATAAGAGTGAAAAAGTTTTGTGCGACAACCCAGTTTGATGCGACTAAAGCACATTCAAATTTTAAGGCACCATATTCCTTAAAAGAAGGTCTTGACCTTACTTTGGAACATGAATTTCTTAATTCGAGAGAAGACGATATTCTTTTTTATTCAGAATAATTCATTAAGGTACTTAAGGAACAGAAATAACTTGAAAGGAATAATATTAGCAGGAGGTAGCGGTACGCGCTTGTATCCAATAACAAAAGGAGTATCAAAGCAGTTACTACCCGTGTACGATAAACCCATGATTTATTACCCTCTATCGGTATTGATGTTGGCGGGTATCAAAGAAATATTGATTATATCCACTCCAAACGATTTACCAAACTTCGAAAAATTATTGGGTGCAGGAGAAGATTTTGGAATAAAGCTTTTTTATCAAGAACAACCAAGTCCAGATGGTTTAGCACAAGCATTCATCATCGGAGAAGACTTTATTGGGAATGATGATGTTTGTTTAATTTTAGGAGATAATATTTTTTACGGATATGGCTTTTCTGAAATTTTACAGAATGCCCGAAAAAATGTGGAAGATGGTAATTCTACTGTTTTTGGTTATTACGTAAATGACCCAGGAAGATATGGAGTTGCAGCATTTGATGAAAACGGAGTAGTGACTTCAATAGAAGAGAAACCCCAAAAACCAAAATCTAATTATGCCGTAGTTGGTTTATATTTTTACACAAATGATGTGATAGAAATTGCCAAAACGATAAAGCCTTCTCACAGAGGAGAATTGGAAATTACCACCGTAAATCAAGAATACTTAAAACAACTAAACTTAAAGGTAGAGCTCTTAGGTAGAGGTTTTGCATGGTTGGATACGGGTACTCATGACTCTCTAATGGAAGCTGGACAGTTTGTAGAAACTATTGAAAAACGTCAAGGATTAAAAGTAGCTTGCCTAGAAGAAATTGCTTTTAGAATGAAATACATCGATGCAGAACAAGTAAAGAAGTTGGCGGAGCCATTGAGAAAAAATGGCTATGGTCAGTATCTTTTAAAGTTGATTAAAGAATAATGAAATGTATTAAAACTGCGCTACCAGACGTTTATATAATAGAACCTACTGCATTTGGAGATTCTAGAGGGTATTTTTTAGAGTCCTATAATCAAAATACGTTTAAAGAAGTTGTTGGCAAAACCTGTTTTGTACAAGACAACGAGTCGAAATCATCTAAGGGAGTATTGCGTGGTCTTCATTTTCAAAAACCACCTTACGATCAAGCTAAATTAGTAAGATGTATTGAAGGAGAAGTTCTTGACGTTGTGGTTGATCTTAGAATAAAATCGAAAACCTACGGTCAGCATCTCGCAGTGTTATTATCAGGAGATAATAAACGGCAATTATTTGTGCCAAGAGGTTTTGCACATGGGTTTGTGGTTATTAGTGACAGCGCTACGTTTGCATATAAAGTAGACAATATCTATGCGCCGGATCATGATGCCGGTATCCGATGGAACGACAAAGAATTGACTATTCAATGGGGAATTGAAGATAGTGAAGTCTTGGTTTCAGAGAAAGATGCGAAACTCCCACTTTTTTCGGAATTTAAATCTCCTTTTACATTATAGCACATGAGAGTTTTAATTACCGGATCGAATGGGCAATTAGGGTCTGAAATTAAAGCGTTAGCAATCGACTATAAAGCGTTAAATCTTATTTTTAAAGATCTTCCTGAGCTTGATATTTGTAATTTTAATGAACTACAATCATTCATCACAGAAAATAATATCAATGTTGTTATCAATTGTGCCGCTTATACAGCAGTAGATAAAGCAGAGCAGGACGCAGAAATCGCAGAAGAAGTGAATTCGAAGGGAGTTTTAAATCTTGTTAATGCTTTACAATCAGTAAATGGAAAGCTGATTCACATATCAACTGATTACGTGTTTGATGGTAATAATTGTTTGCCCTATGAAGAATCAGATCCGGTGAGCCCAATCGGGGTATACGGAAAGACAAAAAGAGCAGGTGAGCTTGCTGTGATCAATGGTGTTATAGATTCGATAGTGATAAGAACTTCATGGTTGTATTCTTCCTATGGCAATAATTTTGTCAAAACAATGTTGCGTCTTGGTAATGAGAAAGAAAACTTGGGAGTCATTTTTGATCAAGTTGGAACACCCACTTATGCAAGAGATTTGGCTAAAACTTGTTTAGAGATTCTATGTGGAGATAGTTCAGTAAATATCAGCAAGAATGGAAACCTGTATCATTACTCCAATGAAGGTGTGGCTTCTTGGTATGATTTTGCTCTTTTGATTATGGAACTAGGCGGAGAGAGCTGTAAAGTAAAGCCGATACAAACTAAAGACTATCCTACCTTGGCAAAAAGGCCTCATTATTCAGTGTTGAATAAATCTAAAATTAAAACAGATTTTAAAATTGAAATCCCGTATTGGAGGGATTCTTTAAGAGTTTGTGTAGAAAAAATTATAACAATAAATGATTCATTCTAGCAGTTGGTTTAGAATCAAATTTTAACACACATGCCATTCGATCCAAATTCAGCAAAGAAAGCAGGTAAAAAATCTAAAAGAGGACCTGCTAAACGCGATGAGCCTTCCATTAAAGAAAAGATGGAGTTGCTCTATGAAAAAGTGTTGGATGATCTGCTGATAAATCAAGATAAGCTTACTAAAACAGAACGGGTAAAACTCTTTGTAACACTTTCCAATTATATCTTCCCAAAAACAAAGTCTGTAAGGGATCAGTTTACCATTCAACAACTGAAAGAAATAAGCAAGGTTTTATGGATAGAGATCCAGACCCTACCAAATAACTCCAGCCTGTTGCATAAATAAATCAGCTAATGCGTCTTTGTTTTGATGCGTCCCTATATAAGTTAGAAAAGTACTCTCTTTAGAATGCCCAGTTATATTCATAAGTAGTGGCGTCTCAATCTTTCCATAATAATTAGAAGCAAAGGAACGCCGCATAATATGTGAAGTCACAAACTCATATTTCGGAGCATTATCAATTTCCTTCCTTCTTGTCTTCGGGTTGTTTTTAAACCCACTCACCAAGCTATCTATTCCCGACATCTTGCAAAGTGCTTTAATCTGCTGATTAAACAGCACTTGAGATACTTTATTTGGAAATTTACTCTCTAGTATGTCAATAATCAAAGGATCTGCTAAACCGACGGTTACAGCCTTCTTTGTTTTCTGTTGCAATATATCTATATACAATCCAGTGGGCGCTTGTCTGAGGTTATTTGGACTCAAGTTCAATAAATCTGACACCCGCTGCCCAATACTCAATCCGACTAAAAGCCACCTGTAGCTATCTGTACATACTTCAGGAATATCCCGTAATTCCTTGAGTGCTTTTATCTCTGTTGGGTTTAAAATATGTAGAATACGATCTGAACTCTTTTGTTTAAATGACTCTATGTAATTTGAATATGGATGTACTTCCAATCCGCTTTTTTCTGCATCACGAAGAATAACCTTTAATAATTTTAAGAGTTGACCGCAGTAATTATCGCTGTACTGCTGATCCAATTTAAGAAAATGGGTAAATGATTCAGCGGTATATTTATCTATGGTGTTGATATACAATATTTCTGATTTAGCAAATTCAAAAGCCTTCACAACCCTATGAAGCGAATTATAAGTCCTAATGGTGTTTTTTGCTAATCCTACGGTTCCATATCCTTGAACTCTTTTTATGCCTGAATTGGAAATAAAATGTGCTAAATGATCTAAAAATAAAACGGAATCTTTTCTTTTTGAGATTGTATTATGAGTACTGAATTCAGGTTTCGTATAAAAATTACTGTGCATATAGCTTATGTTAATTGTAATTATTTAACATAAATATAGCTTGTGAATACGTGTCATATAACAATATCTGACTTGAGAAATATCAAGTTGATAGGTATAATAATACGTTAGTTATTGAAATAATTCTACATAAAACACTGTATAACAGTGTTTTATGTAGAATTATTTTTGAAAAGACTACGGACTGTAGTCGAAAACAACAAAAATAGTTTTAGCTAGTTTTTTTGAGAGTGGACACTACCTAATCATCCCTGCAGCAACTGTTTCATTCGTCGTTTCATCCACTAAGATTAAACAACCGGTAACACGGTTTTGATTGTATTCGTCGACGAAAATTGGTTTAGTTGAACGAATCTTTACTCTGGCGATGTCATTCATTTTAATGTCTTTGTCCTCTTCCAACCTGTGGAGTGTATTAACATCCATCTTGTATTGAATCTCAGTAATCATGGCACGCGCTTCAGCGGTAGTTTGTTTAAGGACATACTTCGCACGTGGACGCGGTGGTGTGGCATTGAGCCAGCAGAGCATCACGTCTAAATCTTGTTGCCCGTCCGGGCGGTTTTCACTGCGCACGAGCATATCTCCACGGCTGATGTCGATATCATCTTCTAAGGTGATGGTGACGGACATGGGTGGAAAGGCTTCGTCCAGTTCTCCAGTGAGGGTGTGAATGCCTGAAATGGTGCTTTCTAATCCTGAGGGCAGGGCGACCACTTTATCTCCTTTTTTGAAAATTCCTCCCGCAACGCGGCCTGCATACCCTCTGAAATCATGGTATTCGTCGGTGTGGGGACGGATGACCGTTTGAACAGGGAAGCGGCAATCGCG
>Ga0206127_1001979_pt1 | contig 21172 bp, 16 predicted proteins | sample Helgoland_Spring_6_FD_148646 | JGI IMG/M metagenome (GOLD analysis project Ga0206127, IMG submission 148646) | Pelagic subsurface seawater microbial communities from Kabeltonne, Helgoland, North Sea - Helgoland_Spring_Bloom_20160419_1 | ecosystem: Environmental > Aquatic > Marine > Epipelagic ...
TCCTAGCCGACTAACAGCGCATAGGCGCGGTTAAAAGCTCCGCTATCTAATCCAATCTAATCCAATCTAATCCAATCTAATCCAATCTAATCCAATCTAATCCAAGCCAAGCCAAGCCAAGCCAAGCCAAGAAATGAATAGGCAGCATAAGAATATTGAATACTTATTGTCGGCAACTATTAATTCAGCATAATTTCCTTACGACCCATCAAGCCAGTATTAAAGGAATTATCATGCGCGCCGAAACCGACGCTCTGGGCACTCAACTCATTGATAGCAGCCGCTATTACGGGATCCAAACCCAGCGCGCCATCGAGAACTTTTCTATCTCAGGAAAAACCATTGCCGATGTCCCCGAGTTCGTTTATTCGATTATCCGCATTAAAAAAGCCGCAGCGATTGCCAATCACAAACTCGGATTACTGAGCCAAGAAAGATTTGAGGTTATCTGCCACGCCGCAGATGAATTGCTCGGTGCACAGACTCTGGTGCATTTCCCCGTCGATATATATCAGGGTGGCGGCGGCACAGCAGCCAATATGAATGTCAACGAAGTGCTGGCCAATAGAGCCAGTGAGCTGCTGACCGGCGACAAAGGCTACGAGCCTGTGCACCCCAATGACCATATTAATAGGGGGCAGTCGACCAACGATGTGATTCCAGCCGCCATGAAGCTAACCATGCATTATCAACTGGGTTTACTGGAAAAAACCCTCATGGATTTTCATGGGCAGCTAAACCAGAAAACCGCGGAATTTAGCGATGTCATCAAGGTGGGTCGCACCTGCTTGCAAGATGCCCTACCCAACACTATGGGCAATCAATTTAGCGGCTATGCCAGCGTATTTGGCCGTCTGCTTGCCCAGGTACAGCAGGCACGCAAGCAGTGCCTAAAACTACCTCTAGGCGCAACCGCCATTGGCACTGGTTATGGTGCTCACCCAGAGTTTCAATCAACGGTGTTGGACGAACTAAGCCTGATAACCGGCTTACCGTTAACGGCAGATGCCAATCTATTTGATGCCTTACAAAACGCTGATATCTGGCTCAGTATTTCTGCCACCCTTAAAGCGGTGGCTGTCAGCCTTAACAAGCTTGCGTCAGATTTACGCTTGATGTCTTCAGGCCCCAGAGCCGGACTCAATGAGATCAGCCTACCCGCAGTTCAACCAGGCTCGTCGATTATGCCCGGGAAGGTTAATCCGGTGATGCCGGAAATGATGATGCAGGTGTATTTTAGAGTGCTGGGCAACGATGCGTCGATTACCCGAGCCTGCGAAGGTGAGCTGGATGTGAATGTGTGGGAGTGTTTGATATTGAACTGCGTGAGTGAATCAACGCTGCTGCTGAATAATGGGATGGCCTTATTCGGGGAAAAGTGTATCGCCGGAATTACTGCCAATAGAGAAAAGTGTGCCGAGGATGCCGAGCGTTCATTGGCTTTGGCTACGGTGCTGGCCTGTGCGTTTGACTACAGTACGGCGTCAGCGGTGGCAAAGCAGGCAGAACGTGAGAATAAAACCATCAGGCAAGTGGCGATTGAACAGGGTTTGGATGCGAAAATGGATAGGGCTGAGTTAAGCCCAGAGTGGGTAGCCAGTAAGGTGTGCACGGCCATCAATTAGACCTTAGCTTTTGGAAATGACATGCCCTGTGGAGGTATTCGCATTGAAGACAAGATTCTACTTGATCCGAATGGATAGTTTGAAATTATGACCCGCACAGCGTTTCCATCCTAAGGTTTAGATAGAGGATGTTTTATAACGTTTATTCGCCATTAATAACCAAAGGCTGATTATTATGAATAATGAAAACGAGACTAAAGACGCCATGAGTACCTCGGTATACGACAGAGTTTTTACTATGGTAGAGAAAAGCGCGCCCAAATTAAAAGGCCCGCTAAGCGGCGAACCTTGTTAGATGATATCGGCATGGACTCGCTTAAAAAACTCTCCATCGCGATGGATCTAGAAGAACTCTATGCGCTATTTATTCCTGATGAGGATATCGAAGCCTTCCTAACCCTTAACGATATGGCGGATTATTTGAATAAAGCGATAGCCGCAAAAACTAACCAGCCATTTAAAACAGACGAGGTAAACAATGAGCATTAAGTTTAGCAGTAAGCTTGTATCCGTTGGAAAAGAGAATACAGACGGCATGATGATCTTTGCCTGTGGTAAAACAATTCTCGGTGATGGTGCCAAGGCGTTAGATAAAATCATAGGAGGCAAGTTAAGCCAGCTTATTAATAACGGGGATTTAGGTGCAAAGCCTGGTGATAACCTCATTTTATTTCAACCGGAACACAGTAATGCCAAGCGTATTGTGTTGATTCAAACCGGTGACAAAATGCTAGGAGACAGAGCCTTTCTGGCATTTGCAGACAGTGTTGCTGCCTGTTGCGTGCAAGCTAAAGTCAAAAACATCAGCCTGTTTATCGATAAGCTAACAATAGACGGCCGAGATAATCAGTGGCTGGTGCGTAAACTGACCGAGGCCTGTATTAGTGGCACCTATCAATACCAACACTTTAAAAGTGACAAAGGCCCAGCCGCCGTCTTAAACAAGGTCGTATTTTTAGCCGCAGGCAAGGCGTCATTGGCACAGTATCAACAGGGCATGACAACCGGTACCGCTATTGGCGAAGGTATCAGTCTGGCCCGCGACTTGGGCAACTGCCCTCCGAATATTTGCCACCCCGTTTATTTATCTCAGCAAGCCACAGCGATGGCCCGTGACACCAAAAACCTAAGCGTAAATGTGTTGGGCGAAAAAGCCATGGAAGCGTTAGGCATGCAATCACTGCTATCCGTTGGTCAGGGTTCAGCGCAGCCATCGCAGCTAATTATCTGTGAATATTCTGGCGCTAAAGAAGGCGCTGCGCCTTATGCCTTAGTCGGCAAAGGTATTACCTTTGACTCCGGCGGCATCTCTTTAAAACCCGGCGCCGCTATGGATGAAATGAAATATGATATGTGTGGTGCTGCAAGTGTATTAGGTTGTTTGCAAGCGATTGTGGATATGCAGTTGCCCATCAATTTAGTCTGTGTCATCGCCGCCGCTGAGAATATGCCTAGCGATTGCGCCAGTCGGCCAGGTGATATTGTCACCAGTATGTCGGGAAAAACTATCGAGATTTTAAATACCGATGCCGAAGGCCGCTTAGTGCTGTGTGATGCTTTAACCTATGTACAGCGATTCAAACCCAAAATTATTATCGATATAGCCACCTTGACTGGGGCCTGTGTCAGGGCTCTTGGACGTCACGCCTCGGGCTTGTACAGTAACGATGAGTGCCTTTCCCAAGCATTACTAGACGCAGGCCAACGCTCTGGCGATCGTGCATGGCCAATGCCACTATGGGATGACTATACCCAACAACTGAAAAGTAATTTTGCCGACCTTGGTAACATAGGTGGCCTCGAAGCGGGCAGCGTTACCGCCGCTTGCTTCCTTGCGGAGTTCACTAAAGAGGCTACTTGGGCGCATCTTGATATTTGTGGTACGGCTTGGTTAAAGGGCGATCAGAAAGGGGCGACTGGCAGGCCGGTAGGTTTGTTGGCTGATTATTTGATGGAGGCTATGTAAACGTTTGACTCAGTCCTAGTTTCTAATTATGGCTTTGCGGGCGGTGGGATAGCCAGTATGGCTACAGCAAAGCCACAGGTTCTAGTTTATCAACATAGAAGCTTGGCTATTTTTTAGTAACTATTATTTGATAACCTGATTATGACGACGTTAGCTTGTCTCAATCCGTTTGCGCGGACTAACCATGCCATGGGGATTTAGTATTCGGGCAAGTATGTCGTCATCAATCAGCGCCTTTTCTTTAATTAAATCAATAACACCCCTGCCGGTTTGCAACGCTTCTTTCGCCAGTGCGGAGGATTGGTGGTAATCAAGATAGGGGTTAATTGCCGTTAATATCCCAATACTGTTCATCACCATTTGTTCACAGTGTTCCTTGTTGGCAGTAATTCCAGAGATACAGTTTGTCGATAGTGAACGCGTCGCATTGGTCAGTATTTTCAGTGACTGTAATAGATTCGAGGCAATAACAGGCTCCATCACATTCAATTCCAACTGCCCAGCTTCGGCGGCCATGGTAATGGTCAAATCGTTGCCAATCACCTGATAAGCAACCTGATTGACTGTTTCAGGAATCACTGGGTTGATCTTACCCGGCATGATGGATGAGCCGGGCTGCATCGGCGGTAGGTTAATCTCATTAAGCCCTGCTCTTGGGCCACTGCTCATAAGACGTAAGTCGTTACACATCTTGGATAACTTAATCGCCGTACGTTTTAGCACGCTCGACAAGCTAACAAAGGCACCCATATCCGACGTGGCTTCAATAAGGTTATGGGCACGTACCAACTTATACCCAGATATCTGGGCCAGAGTCTGTATAACCATTTCGCAGTATTCCGGTTCAGTATTTATACCGGTGCCAATCGCCGTTGCCCCCAGATTAATTTCATTAAAATGTTCGGTCACTGTGGTGAGTTTAAATAGCTCCTCTCGCATAGTGACGGCATAGGCATGAAACTCTTGCCCCAAGGTGATGGGAACGGCGTCTTGAAGTTGGGTGCGACCCATTTTGATAACGTCACAGAACTCATCGCCCTTTAGTTCTAGCTGATGACAGAGCCTCAGAATTTCTACATAGAGTGGCGCATAACTCATTAATAAACAGAGGCGCAGGCTGGTAGGATAGGCATCATTAGTGGATTGGGACAGGTTGACGTGATTGTTAGGATTGACCACATCATATCGTCCCTTGGCATACCCGAGAATCTCAAGGGCGCGATTAGCAATCACCTCATTGGCATTCATATTAGTGGAGGTGCCAGCACCGCCCTGAATGATATCGACAATAAATGCGTCGTGAAACTCGCCGGCAATAATATCGTCACAGGCGGCACCAATAGCATCCGCGATAGGGTTCTCTAAAAGGCCTAGCTTGCAGTTTGTTAATGCTGCGGCTTTTTTAACCATGGCGAGGGCAACAATCAGCTTGGGATAGCGACCTATGGGTTCGCCCGTGATCTGGAAGTTTTCTTTGGCTCGCAAAGTTTGAATGCCATAGTAAGCATCGACGGGAACGTCTCTCGAGCCCAATAAATCTTGTTCGAGCCGCGTTGAGCCCATGTTAGATAGCCTTGAAATAGTTTATTAATAGAAACTGATACTGTGGGCCAAGGCTATAACAATTAACCTAAACCAGAACAATAGTATCGTCGAAGCCAATAACATTTATTAGTCGTTGAAATGGGGGTTGGTCTTAAACCGACGCTTTGGGCACCCAGCTCATTGATAGCAGCTGATACTAGATTTTCGACACAACCAGCTCAACCCGCCTATCTAACTTACTCAAAGTTAACAAGCGTATCTATAGTGAATTTATCAATGCTACCTTTGAGCAAGTTATTCACCTGCGGCTGTGAAACCCCAAGCAATTTTGATTGACTTGGGATTCTAGTCATCACAACTTCCCTAGTTTACACAACTGCTAATTTGAATAATATTTGGATAATCTGCTCACTTTTAAACCATAAGAAAAAGCTCTCCGCGAGTAAATTATCATGACAGCAGGTGGCAATCAGTCCAATTCAACCTCCTACGACCTCGGTAAAAGCACGATACTACTTCCACACCTGCCCACACACTCGCGCCCAATTCTCACCTAAAATATTAATAATGGCTTCATCCGAATAACCGTGATCAATCATCATTTGGGTAAGGCCCACAGCTTGTTCAGCACCGGCATAGTTGTACATGATTGTGTTGGGCCAGGCGGTGGGTGACTTTTTTCGCATAGCGAAGGCGCTATCGACATCGTGCACATAATCAAGCCCTAAGCCCACATGTTCTGGCCCTGCCCGTTCAACCAGACTATCCAGGCAACGAAAGATCGATTCGGTGGAGGCATTCACGTCATCCAAAAAACCACCTGCACCGACCACGCCAATGACCCCACCAGAGGCGGCACAGGCATCAATTTGATCGTCTTTGATATTACGGAAGAAAACTGAGGGGGCAAGTACCATATTGACGCTTTATCTTCGAAATTTCTCTCGCCAATCTCGCATCTTCATCCATCAATACTCGCAACTTCTTAATAGTTGTTGGCACACTGCCCGCCCTTTTTAACCCAAACTCACTAGCGATCTCAGTAAGCAAGGCTCCACTACACTCCTGCGATAAATACATCGCTCCCCACCGTGGTATATTATCCGGAACACGCCCTCTACGGCTCTCTTTTATTGATTCGGCACTTACCTTAAACGCTTCCGAGACCCGCTGAATTATTTCGTCAATACTCGGCCTAAATTGATTCACCATCACCCTTGAAATGGAAGGGTCTTGTGTTCCTTTACGTTTATACACCCATTCTCGGAATTCATCACTACCGATATACGGCATGAAATTGCTCTTACGATAGAATCGCTTAATATCTTCATCCACACCCTGCTCGACAAAGGCTCGGTATTTTTCTTTTTGGTTTTTTCTCGACCCAAGCTGTCCATAGATTTCTTTCTGAAATAACCACTTGGGCGGCTGAATGTTGCTTATATAGAACGGATAACTACTCCATTGATAGTCTGCCAATAACTTCACCATCTTGGCATCAATAGGGTTTCGGTGAATATAGCAAGATAGTTGCAATTGGTAGCTATCTTCTTCTACAAGAATCGCTTTGTAGCGCCCTCTAAAAAGCGGCCCATCGCTTTTCTTGAGTCGATTATATCGTTGGGTGTACAACCCGTTAATATGACGCATGGCTCGGCCTAAATTGGCCTCGGGGGTTTTTACTAATAAGTGATAGTGATTGCTCATCAGGCAATAACATAGAATTTGGATGCCGAATCTTTGGTGCGCTTCTTCCAGCGTTTTTAGAAAGGCTTCAAAATAGCCTTTATCATGGAAGATATGCTGCCGACCACGGCCACGATTCATGACGTGGTAATAGGCATCCTCATATTCGACTCTTAAGGGTCTTGGCATTGGGTGAATATAGCAGGGTAGCTATATAACATCAATATGATACTTGACCCCTTTTTTTATAACATCAATATGATACTTGACCCCTTTTTTATAAGCGCAGCCAGATGATAGTCGGGTGCCTGAGGCCCTTTCACCAAACAGCTGGGACAAAAAACAATATTAGACAGATAAGGCCAATCAGCTAGACCGGCAAATTTAGCGTCGCCACCACAGTGTGGGCAATCTTCTAGTACGATTTCAGTTTGCATAATTTCCTCCCTGGAAATGATTTAGTCCTTACAGTTAATTCCATATCTTCCGTCACCCCAAACATCACCAGTATGTCGTCCTGAGCGCAGCCGAAGAATCTCTATCAAAGCCCAGTAAACAGCGGGGTTTTTAGCCAAAATAAACAACTGATTACACCACCAACCCATACCGCGGATCATCATGCAGATCCCAATAGGCCTGCCGCAAGGCCTGAGAGAAACTTTCATCTGACCCCGGTTTCAGACCCCGGTTTCAACCCCAGTTTCACGCAGCGTCACAGGTCCGAGTTCAACGGGTAAATAATAGAGACTAAATATTAATCATTTTCCTGTGCTTGCGGGCTATACCAGACAGGCGAGCTATAGGCTCTTTCCTGTGTCTGCATAGGGACGTCTTTGGGAATGTTTTTTAAGCCAAAGAACTTGGCGTCATAGGCTGTCCAACGCGGTGTGGGAATTTCGAGCACTCGAACATAATAAAAAGCCAATTCGTCTTTTTGGAAATTCGGGTCTTGCCATACTACGGACAACTCCGGATCACCAATGGTATTGGTATACCGGGCATTCGCTACATCTACGGTTGAGCCCACCGGCTCCACCTTACCGTGCCTACCCACTTTACGCTGGCCCGAAAGTGCAACGTTATAGACTTTTTCTTGCAACTCGCCCTGCTTATCCAGCCAGCCCTTAATCACTTGCACTCGATCAAGGTTAGCGCCATCGGGATCTTTGACTGCGCGAATTAAAAAGCGTGGCGCTTTGCCCTTGGGAGCCTGCGTAAGATCTCCTCCCATGGGCACACCACCTTCATAGCCAATTTGCGCCAGGTCGGGGCGGTGGGCATCGCTTTCTGTAAAGTCCCAGCCGGCAAAAAAACGCAGCCTGATTCGCGGCCCTGTGGTGGTATAAACTTCTTTACGCTTCATGGCCGCAAACAGTGACTCGCGACTATTTTCATGGGCCCAAACGGCTGCATAACCTGCTGCGTTAAGCCCCCATTTAGGAATAGGTCGTATCCATCCTCCCTCAGCGTTTGACTTGCTACCTTTTGAAAGAAATCCAGCTAAACGCTCTTTCGAAGGGTTCCCGGTGCCCAGTCCGTTGTAGTTATTTTCCGCCACTGCGGACATTGAGCTGTGGGAATCGGTGCTACCGACCATGCCAAACTTAAAGGGGTTAATGCCTAATGCTGACTGTTGCTTGAGGCCTAGCTTTAGGCCAGATCTTGCGTATTCATACTGGCGCCGCTCATTGATGGGTTCTTTCTCGTAAAACGGTGAATAGGTTTCATAATCCGCAAATTCATCATTCGGTGACAAATAGGGGTGCGTTTCACTATCGCCCTTCATTTGCGTGGCCTCAAATAAGGGCTCCCATCGACTGCGCATTTTTGCGTACTCTTGACTATGGGGCTTACCCTCAGAATCATTGAGGGCAAACATATCACCGCTACTCAAATTGCCGTTGTGAGGAATAACAAGGGCATCGCCCCCTGTCGCCTGCTCATAACGGGTGAGGTGCGCCCAGAGGTCCTCAGGCTTGCTACTGTCGAGTGCAGAAAACGGTAGCATTTTTTGTGTTTTCTCAGCGCCATCTTCAAATATAACCACTCGATGGAGTTGACCTGCGTACCCAGGTTGTAATCCCCAGGAAGTCCATTCATAACCGATAAACGCGGTGAAATTTTCATACTCATTATACTTATCTGCAGTAGTCGTAATTTTATTCCAGACTGAATTTTTAAAGGGCTTCCCAACATCGGCTTTCTCTAAAAAATACTTGCTAAACGCCTTACTAAACTCATCCTCGCCGCCCGTGTTCTTGGCCTCTTTATAGTCAGCTATTATTCTTTGTCCAAATGCACTTTTCATCAACTCTTCGTTATTTTCCACAATCCCTACGTTTAACCCTATATTCTCGGCATGGTCGGCAATAACAAGAAAGTCCAGGGGACGCTGTCGACGCATTTTTGTCCCAAGACGTGTTGTTATTGTTTCTCCAAGGGCAAATCGATACGCGTCTATCGAAGACATGCTCCTATCGGAAAACAATACTGTTGTTCCAACGTCTTGTGACATATTGGTATGTAAGTGTGTATCTCCCCAATAGACATCCATCGGAATATCACGATCAACATAGGGCGAATATTCAGCATCGGCCACGGCGACTAGGGAAAACAAAGACGCTAAGATAAATAGCGCTAATGGTTTTCTGCAAACAGACATTAACTTAAAACTTCTAGAGCTATATTTCATTTCGACACTCCATCATTATATTGGCGCATAGGTTCAACTCTGAATTGCATCACCTGATTTGGTAGCAAAAGCGATCATCTGTAAGTAATCAATTAACGCTTGCAGTTGAGGTAACAATTTATTGATTAGCCGACATATGCGTTTCAAACCAATCCACCACACGCGCTGCGTAATCAATAGCGGCAGGCATACTACGCACGCCGTGCCCCTCTTCCGGATAGGTCACCAGAACAGATTCCACATTGTTTTCCAACAGCGCATGATGAAACTGCATAGCCTCTTCGGGTGGTGTACAGCGATCTAGCGCGCCGCAGATATTTAACGTCGGCGTTTTCACTTTATGGGCATGCATAATGGGGCTGCGCTCAAAATACTTGCCAGTGGGGTTGGTATAGTGGTCATCCAAGAACAACGACACAAAGTGGGGGATATTGGAAGTCAGGTGATGGGAAACTTTATTGGTGACTGGCGCAACAGGAATAGCCGCAGCAAAGCGAGTGTCTTGTGTAACTAACCATGAACTCATAAAACCGCCATAGCTAACACCCATAACACCTATTCTTTCAGGGTCACAGAGGCCTTTATCCACCAAATAATCTAGCCCTGACAGGTAATCATAGGTATCAGCCCCACCCATATCGCCTTTCACTTTACGGGCAAACTCAACACCTCGACCAGCACTGCCGCGAGGGTTGGGGCGAAGCACTGCATAACCTTTTTGCAATAACATTAATACATGAATCGCATTTTTACCCAGCCACGCGGTGCGATAGTTAGCCACCGGCCCACCATGCACTTCCATCACTAAGGGATAAGGTTTAGCCCCCGCTTTGGGGTGTAAAAGCCAGCCTTCTATTTCAAGACCGTCGGGGGCTTTCCATGTTAAGGGCTCCATTTTTTCAACCAGTGTTTCGAGTAAGGCGTTATAGCCATGATCAAATGATGCTATTGACTGATAAACGCCTTTGCGAATAACGACTATTTCTGGCGATTGCATAAAGCCTTTAGTCACAAGGGTATAGTCATTAGCCTGACCGCCTAGCCGGGCAAAGGATGGAAAGAACACCGACCCACAGCTAATTTCCTGATGGCTCCAAACCTCAGAGAGAGATTGTGTTGTGCTATCAACGGTGGCGATGACCGTTTCAAGCGAGCGCAAACCCGCAACCGCCAACTCTGTATCGGACTGCCATTCGGTATAGGTCACGTCGATATTAGCCGCATTGACCCTGTCAACTTTACCGCTCTTAACATCAATTAACAGTAAATCACCGGCAACCACCCAGCGGTCACTACAGACGGCCTCAACAATCGCAATCGTTTTACCATTAGGGCTAGCCGATGGCCAACCGAGCTGGTCTTTGGGTGTGTAAATTGTGCGGAAGTCGCTATTAGCAATGTCAATAAGACTCAGCGTTGCTGTGTACCAGTCGCCCTCCCCAGGTGCAGGGGAAGTCACAGCCAGTAATTGTTTATCACCACACCAATTGACTTCCCAGGTATTGATTCCTGCGGGTGAAACTTGCCAAACCTTTTTAGTTTCCACCTCGTAAAGCCAAGCGCTACGCCAACGGAAACCTTCATCACCCGTTTCAACCGTTGGCATCCATGATGCGTTACCTTCTCCATTCTTTTTGCTGGTCACTGCGCCTTGCCCACCGGACACATCGGCACCATGACCGGCAACGCCTAATACAATGGCATGACCAGAGGGTGACCAATGAAAATACTCCACCCAGCCCTCAACTACAGCCGCAGCAGTGACAGCACCGGACTCAATATCAAGAAAATATAACTGAAAATCCCCTGTCTTATGGCGGTCGGATAAAAAGGCAAGGGTAGTGCCATCTTGTGAATACTTAGGCAGCCGGTCGTTATTAGGCCCAGACGTGAGAACCTGTGTAGCATCGGTTTCAATATCGGTGGCGCAAATACGCGTGGCTTGAGGGGCATCTAGCGAATCCACAATAGTGCCCGTGAATACCACGCTTTTGCCATTAGGTGCACCGCTGACGTCAACGGCTTCTGCTACCAGGCCAGAACCGACGTTGCGGATAGTCCGGTATAAATCATGTGCTTGTTTAAATAATGGGGTGTCTTGTATATCTTTGTTCAAGAGTCGCCTCTCCTTTGGTCAAATAAATACTATTGAAATTGAGTTTTTAAACATAATCCGTCATCGAATTTACCTAATATGAATCATCATAATTAGCTTAAATACTTTTATATTTTTAGTGAGAGGCAACCACAAGCAGTCAGAAACTGCAAAAACCGAGACACTTCAACCATATCTTTACCGACAAAACGAATAGTGTAGCCATCGACTCTTTCAATAATCGGTAAATAGGACAATAGCTCCACGCCTTTTTGATTTGTACAGAGAACGTCAACCTCAATAGGCCCCTGTAAGCGCTTGGCTGTGAATCTGTCCATAGTTGATAACGCCCTGGTGACACTATCAGTGATAGAAAGCTGGACAGAACGTGGCTTTATCATACGAGCACTGGTATAAGAAATCGCGTATTTGGTGACTACCGTTTCAATGTCTCCCAGCACATCATTGACATGATCGATATAGGCATCATCACCCGATGCCATAATGATAGGCACATCAAAGTGTGCTGCGGTTGCCGCACTGATTACCGTTTCTGACGCTAGCTGACCATTAAGGCGAAGCTCTGATATACCACCCGATAAGGTATGCGCAATTACCCCAGACGGATTGCCTGCACCTGTATGATAACCAATAAGCAAAGCACCAATATATTGGCCTTCTTGAATACCTTCCATCATGCACAGTGGTCGCGGCCATGACCGAACGACTTGCACATTATCCGGTAATTCGTCTATCAATAAGTTTTGACCATTGCCATGGGAGTCGCTGACCACCACCTCGTCAATATCCGCTGCAAACGCGGCATTGCAGGCGGCGCTGACTTCGGCTGTCATCCATTCTCGTGCTTGCTGATATTCGAATCCTTTGGGAAGAAGCTGCTCCATTGAGACAACCCCTGCAATGCCTTCGATATCTGCAGAAATATATAATCTTTTTTTACTCATGCTGTTGTCTTTTACCATTACGATTGCTTAAGTTATTTGAGTGCCTAGCTGGGAATGTCATAAATCATTAACAGGTTTTGGGACAGCTCGATTGTTCGAAAAACTCACGCCCCTTTTTGAGCCTGAGTTCCCGTGCAGCAAGCCGACGCCGGATAATATCGTGGCGATGGGAATTCAGCGATATTCCCGCAACAAAGGCCAGAGAGACCAGTATCAAACCTGCCGGTAACCAAGCCGTGGCCAAGATTAAACCCGTTGTCGCTGCGGCCTCTGCCTGAATCGGTAAACTGGGGTCAAAGCCATACCAACCGGCAATCCCCAGGCTCAAGGTTCCGCCGATGGCCATATTAAATTTACCAAAAAAAACATAGACAGAAAAATAACTGGCGCTTCGGTTGACACCGAACTTCCAGGTACCATAATCGGCTACCTCCGACAGCAATGAGTACATGGCAATGCCTGCACCAGCGGCACCCAGTATGTTAAGCACTTTTAATGCGATCAATTCAACCAATCCGGCCTCACCGGGTTTGAGCATTCCGGTATAGGTGAAGGAAGCCAGCGTTAATATCACCGCCACTGCAAAGGCTGTTTTATTCCCATAGGTGGCAGCGACCTTGTACCAAAGCGGTGTTGAGATAAGACCGACGATCATTGCGACAAGATACATACTGGCGAATTGTTCTCCCAGACCTAAATACCCATCCACATAGATAAAGATCAGGCTGTACCACATACCCAGCCCCAAACCATAAGGCAACATAGCACCGGCGAGGATTAAAAAGGGGCGATTACGCTGAAACACCCGCAGTAATAACACCAACTCCTGTTTTCTAATCTTAGGGTTTTGATCGTGCTTATCAGTAATTTCTTTAAGGTCTCGTGTCATTTCAGGTCTGGCATCAGCGGAAGGTGCCGTTTTGAAATACAGGAGAAATGTTAACAGGATTAATACCGGACCAATCATCCCACACAGGCGCAGGGTCTCCGGGGTAATGGCGCTGCTGTCAAAGAAGGGCAAAAAGGGAATGATATAAAACAAAATCAAACCCACATAGGCAGCAGCGGATCGGACGCTATACAGCGCGGCCTTGTCTTTGGAGTGTTTGGCCAACTCACCACCCAAGGCGAGATGGGGGATTTCAAAGAGGGTAAAACCCAGATAAAAGAGGATTAACCAGGCACCAAAATAGACTACTGTCACCTGCGCGGGCGGCGAGTAAAGAAAGTAACTAGCAAGGGCCAGCAAGATACCCCCAGCAACCAGAAAAGGTTGCCGAGAGCCCGTTCGCGCCTGGTAGCGATCTGACCAATAACCTATCAGAGGATCGCTAATCACATCAAATAGCCGTGTGACTAAAATAACCGCTGCGATGCTGCCCAGGGTCAAGCCATAATACTTGGCGTATATTCCCTGCAGCAAAGTAATTGGGGTGAACAAAAACATCGTGGCAACACAAGGAACTGCGTAGCCGATACAGCGGTATAACGCTAGGGGAGAGTCTTCGTCTTTAGAGCCGTTTTGTTTGATGACCTCCCCTGCCAGCTTCATTGATCTTTTGCCTTATCCAAAAGGGTATTTAAGACAATCAGCCAACTGCCCAACTGCACTTTAAGCAAGTCGTTCACATCACTGACCTTATACAATGAAAGATCAATCTGTTTGTCAATGTCTGCCAACGCTTTATCAAACAAAGGTTCCAGACGTTTTATGGATGCTTTAATCGCAGGGGTTTGATCAGAGGCCTTTAGCAAGCGAACAAATTCATAGTCGTTGCATAGAAAGCCAAAAGACAGCATACAGTGTGTAAATCTGACCCTTTCCGTCACCATTCCTTCGTACATTGAGTCAAACAGCAGAGATTTTACTGTCCGAAAAATAAAATCCGGAAGAAAATCCTGTAAATGGTCTTGTGCTTTAAGAATATAGTGTTTCGATTTTTTGTAAAATGGACTGGTCTTATCGACGTCATCCTTGACCTTATTCCATTCTTCCAATATCACGGTTTTATTGAATTTGCTATCGGCATCCAGCCTCAAAGCAAGCTGACGCAAGGGGATATCGGTTTCTTTTTCTGACAGTATATCGGGGTGATACCCATAGGCCGGTTCAGAATAAAACGCCACCGCACTTGGCTTGATCTCCTTTAAATAATCATAACTCATCTGCCCCCCCAAATCCCAGAGCCCCCAATCAATACCGAACTGTTTAAAGTAACCATAATTCACATCAATCAAAGGCAACTCGAAAAAACCGGGTGCATAGCCGGTTGTAATGCCCTCAGAATGATTACTTGCTCTCAGCGGAAGGTTATATTTTTCCAGCAACTGATTAAATGCTTGGTAGACTGGCTGGCCAAAATCCTCAGAACCGACAAAGTAACATCCGCCCATATAGCCGTTGTGCGTAGTAGAATAGAAATCGGGTTTGGCCCGATCCAGCACCTTCATCAGGACCTGCGCTTCCGGTGTAGGCTGGTCGAAGACTAGCCCTTTATAGTTCATGGGAAAGGAAAAATCGGCCTGATCTTTGTATGCCTGTTTGTGAAAATGCTTCATATAATTTTCATGGGTAAAGGCTTGCTGGGTCCAGCCTTCATTGAGCCTGGCACCGTCAGGGTCAATACAGGGCACGATATGCCATTCGATATCCTGCTTGAGTAATTCTTCACTGCTGTTTTTAAGCAGGGTTAATAAGCTAAAGACAGTTAGGCTGCCAATAGGCTCATCGGCGTGGGGGCCAGCTACAATCAGTACTGTTGTGGCACCTTTACCAAATTGCACATGGTAAATAGGCTCACCCTGCCCGCTGGTACCGGGCGCGTCTATGATGAAGCGTTCGTCCGCTTGACATTCCTCAACCAGGGCATTGAGTTTATCGACGGAACAAAAGGTATCAAACACGGGAAGTTGTTCGATTACGTTTTCTAGATTAATCATTGTGTTAATTACTCCATTAACTATTTATTGGCGAGCACTGATTACCAGCATTAAACTTCCAATACATGACCTAAGCCGTACATGCCGCCAAGCATTACGCCTATTAAAGGGCTATCGATAAAAGTGGTTAATCTGGTTAATAGGTAGATAAGTAGGTAGGTAAAAAACCACCACTACCGGATAGGTAGTGGTGGTACCTAACATCAAAGAAAAAAGGTATAAAGCAGGGCTACAAAAAGACCTTAAAAATCTCTACCTACACTAACACCCACCGTACGGGGTTGCGGCCGAGATCCAAGGCCTATGCCCTCGAAAGCGTCAATAGAGCCATTTTCATCAAGAAGGTTTTGCGCGAATAACTCAAATCGCCAGTCATCTTTTGTGGCACCAATCCGAGCATTGAGCATATTAATGATATCTGATCTACCCTCGAGTTGTGGGCCAATATTCCTAAATCGATTATAGGAATGGCCTGTCTGGCTATAATCTAACCGGGCAAAACCAGGGATGGTGTTGGACCAATTAAACTCATAGTCTGCGGAGAGAGAAAAACTATAGTCTGGAATTAGATTTAACTCATCCCCCACGTTAACATTTGTTGATCCAGGTAGCGCGCTTTGCTTTGTTACCTCAGCGTTGACATAGGTACCATTAAAGCCCAGTGTCAGTTGCTCGACAGGACTCCACAGTATCGCCCACTCGACCCCGATGACCTCAGCTTCGCCGCCATTATTGGTGAAAGCGTTAGGTAGTGCCGGCGGAGGAAAAATACCAGTGCCTTGATAGTCACTGAATTCGGTATAAAAAAGAGCCAGATCAGTGCTGAGCATGCCATCCCACAATTGCATTTTGCTGCCTATTTCATACGACCATGCACTTTCAGGCTCATAAGCTGGTTGACCGAATCCATTGAATCCACCGCTGCGAAAGCCCTTAGCTATATTGGTATATAGGTTGATTGCGTCTGTTAATTCGTAGCTTCCATAGAATCGTGGACTGACCGCATCGAATGTCTCAGCTTGCGCTACGCCATTAACGACGGCTTCACGATCATCCTCAAAATAACGTAAGCCAACCCCAACGCTCAGCCGATCAGTCAGGCCATAGCTTATATCGCCGAACACCGCCCAGGAGTCCGAAAACTGATCGTTGAGAAAAGGGGATTGAGCAAACGGTGGCATGCCACTTCCAAAATCAAGCTGAGTCAGTGCATCGCCTTTAATTTCGGCATCACGATAATAGCCACCCACAAGCCAGCTAAGAGGCCCTGAGTTATCGCTTGCCAAACGAATCTCTTGGGTAAAAATAACGAAATCCTTTACAACATCCACAAGAAGACTGATAGGAGGAGCTGGCGCCGGGAAAAGAGACAGAGGACGCCCAAAATTTTCTGTCGTCCTGGTTGCCTCGATGTAACTCGTACTGCTCAGAAAATTCATGCCGTTAAAGTCTTGGCTTAAGCTGAGATTGTAAAGCTCATAATCATCTTCGAGGGAAGGCGTGGTTAATGGGGCAATTGTGCTTTGGGTATAGTCGCCGTTTTCGTCCAGGGCCGCCGTTGGTGCGCCAGCATTATTACGATGAATAACCGCCATGAGTTTAGCTTCAAATGACTCCGTCGGCCGCCACAGGGTTTTTATCCGCAAAGAGGCCAGTTCTGGGTCATTGATGTTTTCGCGTGATAACGCGGGTTGATCCATCCAACCACCTGCCTTGGAATAGACTCCCGCTATCCGTAGAGCCAACTCATCTTCTATTAGAGGAATGTTAACGGCCCCTTTAACTTCATAGTCTGGGTCGCCGCCCTTAACAAAAGAGGTTGAGATATCGGCCTTACCATTGAAACTATCCAAAACCGGGTCTTTAGTGATAAAGCGAATAGTCCCCCCCAACGCACCGGCACCATAAAGCGTTCCTTGAGGCCCCTTCAGCACCTCGACGCGCTCAAGATCATAAATTGGAACCGCTAAAGCTTCATCTGTATCAGTGGTCATCCCCACCTCATCAAGGTAGGTGCCAACGAGTGCTTCATTGCCCGCAGTATTTCCCATGCCGCGCAGGTGTATCCGGCGTTGAAAACCATTCTCTTGCACATCCAAACCCGGCACTGACGTGGCCAGATCGAGTATGCTGTCGATGCCGCGGCTTGAAAGCTCATCTCCGCTCATCGCGGTAATGCCCATAGGGACATCCTGGATGTTTTGTTCGCGTTTTTGAGCGGTGACGATAATTTCGTCCAACTGCCTCTGATCTGCCGCAGCATCATTCCCACCCTGCGCCACAACACCAGAGCTACCAGCCCCAGCCCCAAACACTGCAATAAATGTTGCTAATAATTGTTTTCTATTACCCTTCATAGCTTCTCTCCCGTGATTTTTAGTATCTGATTCCGCGTGCGAAATCATCAGTACACCTTTATCGGAAAGACCGCCTGAAAGCCCGGTACCGCTGAGTACAATTGCTACCGCCTGCTGAAGCGTGTAACGCCCTGCAATTGGATTAGCAGTTTGTACCTCTGCGAGCTTGTAGGGGAATAGCACTGGAATATCTGTTTGTTGGCTCAGTGCATTCAGTGATTGGGCTACGGTTTGAGCGGGTAGATTAATGTTGTAAATCTGCTGCTCGGCGTTTACTAATCCTGTTAGGCCTAGTGTTGCCAGCACTAACAGATACCGTATGACTAATCGTGAATATTTCATTTCCCCTCCGAATGGGCAGCACTTTGATATCTGTGGCTGTGCACCCTCGGCAGTCTTACGCTGGCTACAACGCAACCGTGGATAAAAACCTCTATGGGAAATGCAATTAATTTAAATCTTTTTTGTGCTGTGGTTTTGGGGTGTTTTGGCTTTTTGTGAGATGTGCAGAATGCATCTGCGATGGGAGAATAAAGTGGGCTTTTGTGAGGCGCAAAAATACCTGCGTTACTTTTATTGCGACTGCTGAGTTTGCTGCGGCTGCTGTTTTTTCTGCGCTTGCTGATGCAGCTGTATATGTCGGTCGCTAAGGCGGCTGACGTGCATACCAAAGTTGACTTCCAGTACATCGAAGATAGCCTCTAGGTCACCGATTTTAAAACGGCCACCGATTTTTAGATTGTTTAGGGCGGGATCGGCAATTTGTATATGGATGTTGGTGTAGCGATTAATTTCTTTAACCACGTCGGCCAGTGAGTCGCCGGCGAAGGTCAGCTGGCCGGTGCGCCAAGAGAGGGTTTGTTCTAGGGCTGCGGCATCTAGGGTTTGGATGTTGGGGGGTTCGTTGGCGAGCAGGCTAACGGAGGTGGTTTGGCCTGCGGCTAAGGTGCCTATAACTTTAGGCGGGGTCTCTGGGGCTGGGTTGGCGATGCTGTTATTAATACTGTCGGGCGCTACTGCTGCCAGGTTTACCCGCCCTTCCGAGACAGTTACCTCTACTTGCTCTTCAGCCCAATACACTGAGAATGCAGTGCCTACTGCCTGCACCATTCTATTATCGGCATAGACTTCAAAGGGTCGATCTGGATTGGAGGCGACATCAAAGTGCGCTTCGCCTCTGAGTAGAATAATTTTGCGTGTATTGTCGCTGTAGTCAATCTGCACCAGGGTATCTGTATTGAGTTCGATCACTGATCCATCGGCTAGGGTTTTGCTTTGCTGCTCTCCTACCAATGTACCGTAGATACCGTTTCTGGTGATCTCCTGTGTTTCAAATAGATCTCCAAACAGGGCCAGACTTACTACCAGCACCATGCTGGCCACAGCACTCACTTTTGGTAATGCCCATGGGCCGGAAAACAGACCGCCGAACAAGCGATCGAACAAATTAAAGCGCTTTTGTGAGGCTAGGTCCTCGCGGGGAATGGCCAGCTCGGTTAGTACTGATTCCTGCCGCCAGTATTTAGCATAGCGCTGCGCGGCCGCAAGGTGCACATCGCTGCGCGACGCCCATTCCTTAAAGGCGGCGATCTGCTGTGGCGTAACAGCAATATCACTGTCGAATTTAATCACCCAGCCCGCCGCTTCTTCTTCAACGGTGGTCGGGTCATAAAATTCATGCACATTGCTCATTGGGTTACCTGCCCTGCCGGTTAGTTTTGCTGGTCGGTGCGCCTGTTTTTAGTGGGCCCTGATCCACACCAGCTTGTTCACTGACATATCGTTCACACAGCATAATACCTTTTGTCAGGTGTTTCTCTACGGTGCTGCGCGCAATGCCCAGGCTCGCGGATATCTCTTTATGGGACATACCGTAAACCTTGCGCATCAAATACACACGGCGCACTGAGGGGGTTAGTTTTGCCACTGCCTCGCAACGAATACCTAGCTGTTGGCGGGCAATCACCTCGTCCTCGGATGACCATTCTGTGGATACAACGTCGGAGGCTTCAAAATCCTCTATGTATTCTGTGGGATGACGGGTTTTTTGGCGAAGATGTGACAGGGCTACATTTCTGGCGACCCGAAACAGAAAAGATTTGGGTTGCTCTATGCTGTGTTTTTTCTCGGCGACAAAGGCTTTTAGAAAGGCTTCTTGGCTAACATCTTCAATGTCATTGGGGCGTGGCAGAAACTTGCCAATAAAGCGCCTGATGGCGGATTCATGCTGCACATAGGCGTCGGTGATGGAGTCGCCCTGCTGGCCTGTGGATTTAGGCTTTTTCATCGAGCGCCTCGGGGGCATCGGCCAGCCACTCGATGCGCTCTTCTATCCAGGGTAATGTGGAATAGAGTTTCGGTAGGCATTCTTGTTTGAGTATGTCGCGGGTGGTGTCTGCCAGGGTTTTGGGCAAGGTACCCAGGTCATCTTGCCGCGAGACCATTTTAATGGTGCGGTAAAACTCGCCGCGTTTAATCGGCTCTATACGCAGCTTATCTAAAAATGGCAGGCTCTGAAGCAGACATAGGGGTGTGGTGATGCTCCAACCCAGACCGTCGGTGACGGCCTGTAGCTGCCCGACCACTGAATCAAACTCTACCTCCACCGGCAGGTTAAGGCGCAACCGTCTGATCTGCTGTTCAATTTGCTGACCTATGGTTGATCGCAGTGAATAGCGCACAAAGGGTTTGCTGCTCAGGTTTTCCCAGGTGGCGGGTTCTGTATAGCTGGCAGGCATCACTAGTACAAAGGGTTCGGCCATAATCCGGTGGGATTCCAGCCCTTCGACGATATCCAGTTCATGGCTGGTGGTAATGACTATATCTGCTGCGTGGCTAAGTAGCTCTGCATGATTGGCCGGGTTGATACCGGCCCAGATACGCCAGCGGCGTGTGGCATCCAGTTGCTTTTTCACTAGCAGCGGCCCGACCGTGTTGGCGAGGCTATCTGACATGGCGATGGTGAGGCTGGGCAGTTGGCGATGATCGCGCTCGCGAATCATGTCGAAGGTGTCGCTTACCTGACTCAGAATAGAACGGCTTTGATCGTACAGAATCGTGCCGATGCCAGTGAGGGCAATCGGCCGAACGGCGCGATCGAATAGGGTGCTACCTACGGCAGTTTCAAGATTGGCTATCAGTTGGGATACGCTACTCTGCGTCATCCCGAGTCGGGATGCTGCAGCTGTCATGCCCCCCGATTCAGCCACTTGAACAAATGCTCGCAGCGCTTTTAAGTCAAAACCTGCAGAGAGTTCCATTACCATAAGTTTTAGCACAGCCCACAGAGATCACAAGAAAC
>Ga0206127_1001980_pt1 | contig 21158 bp, 9 predicted proteins | sample Helgoland_Spring_6_FD_148646 | JGI IMG/M metagenome (GOLD analysis project Ga0206127, IMG submission 148646) | Pelagic subsurface seawater microbial communities from Kabeltonne, Helgoland, North Sea - Helgoland_Spring_Bloom_20160419_1 | ecosystem: Environmental > Aquatic > Marine > Epipelagic ...
CAGGCATGTCCTGAAGTATATACCGAAGAGGGTTCTTATTTGATCTCAACATGTGGATTGGATACAGAACTTTATATGACAATTGATGGCAGTTCTGGCGATTTAGTATGGGCTGAGGAAATAGGTGACGATCATCCAACTCAACTTTGGACTATACAGGATCATGTAAATGCATGGGGTACTGGTTACGTTCAAATTACAGCAGACCTTTCTTCTATTGGTTCTGGATCCTGGACCATGATTGTAGATCAATCAACTATAGATCCTGATGATTCAAATGATAAGAATTTTAGAATTTCTGCTAGAACAGGTGATCCAATTGCTGATGACACGGATGCAGAATACGGTTTCGACCAGTTTCAAAGAAGAAGAACATCTGGTTATGGTGGGCCTGGAAACGATGCTTTATTTGCTAAACCACTAGGAGCATCTGGTGGATCTAGATATGGTGTAATACCATCTGCAGCAGGCGAGGATGTGCAGTTTGATGGTGGAGGTATTGATGGACTTCGATTCGTTCTTGTAGCCACAACAGCAAGTACAAAAGAGTTTGATACAAATTCTATTGTTATAAATAACCCTGTTAAAGATCAATTAACAATAGAGGGCTTAAATCAAAGTATTAAACAAATTTCTGTGTATGACTTACTTGGGAAACAAGTAATGATAAGTAATTTTTCAGATAATGAAACTTCAATTAATTTAAATGTAAGCTCATTAAATAGTGGTTTGTACATTGTTAAACTAGAGGGAGAAAACGGTGCGAGCTTTACCAGAAAAATAATAAAAGAGTAATTACCAAAATTTACTCATAACATTTAATAATTAATCCCATTTTTTACAGATAGTAGAAAATGGGTTTTTTTATTACTGAATTAAACACTATGCAAAGACTTGCCTTTAAAATGAAACTAAATAGAGGACAAAAAGAACTTTATAAAAAGCGCCATGATGAATTATGGCAAGAACTCAAAACACTTCTAAAATCCAATGGTGTTAGCGAGTATTCTATTTTTTTAGATGAAGAAACAAATACTTTATTTGCATTTCAGAAAGTTTCAGGCGTAAGTGGTTCCCAGGATTTGGCAAATAACCAAATCGTAAAACAATGGTGGGATTTTATGTCAGATATTATGGAAACAAATCCAGATAATTCACCAGTTTCTATTCCTTTAGAAGAAGTGTTTTATATGCCTTAATTAGTAAACTATACAATTTAAAGTTAGATAGTTTAAAAGTTATAGCAGGACACTTCAAGATGGTTTTAAAAGAAGGTACATTTATTTTTATAAAATAATAAAAAATTAATTATTATTGAATATGGAAATTTTTAAACTCAGAGTTTTAACAGTTATTTTATTTTTCTCTAACTTCTTTGCTATTGCTCAAGTAGCTTTAGAAAACGAAGTACATATTACTGACTTGGGCTTGCATTTTAATGGTGTCAAAGTAGCAAATACTTCTTCTGATAATGGAAGTACAACATCTTACGATTTTGTATTCGGGCGCAATATCTCTGCTCATGGAGATTGTATAAAAACCTATGGAGATTACGTTTTTATGACATGGTATCGTGGAGGGAAAACTGATAGACACGTGATGCTAACTAGATATAATACAGTTACTGGTACTTTTGCTACCATAGAGTTTCCACATAAACATTCAGGTTTTCAAAATAAATGGTGGCTGGGAGAATCTCACAATACCATTGCTGTAGGCATAAGCCCAATAAACGGTACAATTCATCTATTATATGATATGCACGCGTATAGTGCAACAAGGCCTTCTGACGGAAGTTTAGCTAATGATTATTTTAGATATTCGTATTCTATCGCAAATGCAGCCTCTGTTTCAGATGCAGAATTTACTTTAGATAAATTTGTTCAAAATGGAACTGGCGGATATAAACATTTAAAACTAACAGGAAGTACTCCACAAAGCGAATTTGATGGATTAACATATCCAAAGTTTTTTCTAAACGATGCAGGAAATCTATTTATGAATATGCGAGAGGGTGGGCATACTAATGGTATGTTCAAGTTTTCTAAATATGATGACAACACATCAACTTGGTCTAATTTTACGGATTTTAATGCACTAAACGCTAGCAATCAATCTGGTATTACTTATAATTGGGGACTATATGGAAGTATAAAGTATGTTAATGGCAAGATGCGTATCGGTTTTCAGCGACGTTCTGGAAATAATACCGATAAGTACCAACTTCAAAACGGAGTTTATTATGCATATTCCGATGATCAAACAGGTGCATCAAATTGGAAGAACCATCAAGGGCTGAGTTTTAGTCTACCACTATACGATGCTGATTTTATAAAAGTCATTGAGCCTGGAGATTATGTGCAAACAACCCAAGTAGATCAAGTTTACATCGTACAAGGTTTCGACTGGACTGTTACCGATAATGGTGACGTCCATATCATTAGTAGGGTAAAGGATAATGAATTTAATGTAACTAAGAATTTACATACCTATAAGCCAGCTGGTGCAACCGATTTTATAACTTCTGAAAATTTTTCTGGAGCTGATGCTATTTACACTGCTGGTGATGACGTATTTATTATTGGTTTGAGTAACGGTAGAGTTAAAGTTCAAAAAACGGCAGGTGGAACCAATAATTTCACCACAGTATATCAGGCTACAACTGGTAAAACGTTTGATCATGGTCAAGTGCATATAGCAGACGGTAAATTGTACTATTATATGATGGAAAATGCATCGGGTAGCGCACAACCTATATACCTTCAGATTATCGATTTAGATATAGTTCAAGAACCATTTAGAGTATCACTAACCTCTCCTTTTGATGACGAAACTTATGATGTGGGCGAAACAATTCAAATTTCGGCAGATGCTATTGATGAAAATGGAAGCATCTCTAAAGTAGAGTTTTTGGTTAATGGTTCTTTATTTGGAGGAGACCTAAGCGAGCCATATGCTATAGATTGGACACCAGATAATGAAGGCGCTTATACTATCCAGGCTGTAGCTTATAATGCGAATAATGAAACAGTATCTTCCAACGAAATTACTGTTAATATTCAGGTTCTTGATCCTACAGGTCAACCATGTCCTGAACTATGGCTTGAACCTGGTGTTTATAAGATTGCAACATGTGGTTTGACTGGAAGTGAACTTTATATGACCATTAATGTCGCTACAGGCCAGTTAGAGTGGGCTTCAGAAATAACGACAGCACCCGCTGAAGCAACACAACTTTGGACTGTAACAAACCATAGGCAACCAGCTTCTGGCGGATATGTTGAAATTACAGCAGACCTCTCTGTTCTTGGTGCTGGACCATGGACCATGATTGTAGATCAATCAACTTATGATGGATCCGGATCAGATCCTGAAATTAGAGTTAACGCTAGAACTGGTGTGCCAATAAGTGATACAGGTGATGCAAACTACGGTTATGACCAGTTTCAAAGAAGAAAAGCGACTGGTTGGACTGGTGCTGGAAATAATGCATTGTTTGCGAAACCTCCAGGACAAGGAAACTTAAGATATAGTGTAACTCCAGCGGCAGCAGGTGATGAAGTACGGTTTCAAAATGGGGGTACAATTAGCCCACTTCGTTACATTCTTCTTCAAACATTAAGCACTGAAGAGGTTGAAGACAATGCTTTTACAGCAAAGATTTTTCCAAATCCTGCAAAGGATGAATTTACAATTTGGTTGAATGGAGAGCATAATGCCAATATAGAGATTTATAATATGCTTGGAAAAGTAGTTTATAAAGATACGATGACTTCTAATAGAATTGATATTGCCACTAATGGTCGATTTAAGCCAGGAATATATTTTATAAAATTAATTGAAGAGAATCAACGCGTTTTTCATTCAAAACTTATATTTAGGTAATTAAAAGAATTTAATTTAACATTAACAATTATGCAAAGTACTTACTTTAAAGGTAATAAAAAGAGTATTTACCTCTCACTACTTTTTAGTTTAGGTTTTTTCTTTATTACTGCTCAGGTAGTTCTAGAAAATGAAATTGAAATAACAGATATAGCCTTGCACTTTGATGGTGTACAAGTAAATGATGAATCAGCACCAAACTCAACTACAGGATACGACTATAAATTTGGACCACAAATCTCTGCTCATGGAGATTGTATAACCACTTATAATGAATATGTGTTTATGACTTGGTATAGAGGAGGTAAAGCTGATAGACACATGATGTTAACGCGTTACAATACCATTACAGGAACCATGGCTACCATTGAGTTTCCCCACAGACATACGGGTTGGCGTAATATATGGTATATTGGTGAATCTCATAATACAATCGGTGTAGGTGTAAGTCCTATAGATGGAACCATTCACCTACTTTTTGATATGCATGCTTATACTAATTCGAGACCTTCTGACGGAAGTTTAAGCGATGACTACTTTAGATATTCGTATTCTATTGCAAATGCAGCCTCAGTTACTGATGCAGAATTCACTTTAGACAAATTTGTACAAAATTCTAATGGAGGCTATAAACATTTAAGCTTAAACGGTATTGAAAATCATGGTGTATTTTCTGAGTATACTTATCCAAAATTTTTCCTAAATAATCAAGGGGATTTGTTCTTTTCTATGCGAAAGGGCTCGAGCTCAAATGGAGGTTATCACTTTGCAAAATATGATGCAGCTACGTCCACATGGTCAGATTTTATAAAGTTTGCAGATAAAAATGCCAGTAATTATGGTCAAGACTATGATTGGGGTATGTATGGAAGATTAAAATATGTTGGTGGAAAAATTAGAATCGCTTTTCAACGACGCTCTCGAAATAATACAGATAAGTATCTATATCAAAATGGCGTGTATTATGCGTATTCTGACGATCAAAGCGGAGCGACTAATTGGAAAAACCATGAAGGTACAAGTTTTAACTTACCGTTACGTAACGCTGATGAGATAAAACTGATGGAGCCAGGGGATTACGTCCAAACTACTCAGACAAATCAAGTTTATATTGTGGGAGGATTTGACTGGACCGTTACCGAGAGTGGTGATGAACACATTATTAGTCGCGTAAAGGATAACCAATTTAATGTTACTAAAAATTTGCATACTTACAGACCTGCAGGAGCTACCGATTTTATAACTACAGAGAATTTTTCGGGAGCAGAGGCCATTTACACGTCTGGTGATGATATATTTTTAATTGGTTTAAGCGGCGGTCGCGTTCGAATACAAAAAGCGGTAGGAGGCACTAATAATTTTACCACAGTATATCAGGCTACAACAGGCAGGACATTTAGACACGGTAAAGTTTATATCGCAGATGGTAAATTGTATTATTATTTAATGGAAAATGGGCAATCGGATGATGCTAGACCTTTGTATTTACAAATCATTGATTTAGATATAGTTCAAGAACCATTTAGAGTGTCGTTAACCTCGCCATTTAATGATGAAACCTATAATACAGGAGAAACGATTCAGCTTTCTGCGGACGCTGTTGATGAAAATGGAAGCATCTCTAAAGTTGAGTTTTTGGTCAATGGTGTTTTTTTTGGAGAAGACCTAAACGAACCTTATGCTTTAGACTGGACACCAGATACTGAAGGCGCTTATACCGTTCAGGCTGTGGCTTATAATGCGAGTAATGAAACCGTGTCTTCTACTGAAATTACAATTAATGTTGAAGTTTTTGACCCTAGTGATTTATCAGGTGATATTTATAGATTGAAAAATTTTGTCACAGGTAAGTACTTAGTTTCAAACGGTTCTGCATTAACACACAGTGATACTGTAGATACTAATGCAGGTGAATGGGAATTTTTTGCATCAGGATCAGGAGATTATTATAATATTGATAATGGAGCAAGAGGAATTTTAAGATTTACAGGTGGTTCTGCTGGTACTATGATTAGTACAAATTTTGCACCACCAAGAACAGATACGGATAAAATATGGACAGTTATACCTAATAGTGATGAAACTTATACGTTTGAAACGAGAAACGTAAATAGATTCTTATATCACAATTCTGATGACACCATAATCCATTCCTCTAGTAATGACGATAGAGCAAAATGGCTGTTAGAATCTACAACATTAAGTACACTAGAAGTTGAAGACAATGCTTTTACAGCAAAGATTTTTCCAAATCCTGCAAAGGACGAATTTACAATTCTACTCAATACAGCAACCAATGCCAATATAGAGATTTATAATATGCTTGGAAAAGTAGTTTATAAAGATACAATGACTTCCAATAGAATTGATATTGCCAATAATGGTCGATTCAACTCAGGATTATATATCATAAAAGTTACTGATGACAATCAAAGAGTTTTTCACTCAAAACTTATGATTAGGTAAAAAATCAAACACACTTTAATTTTACTTGTCATTTCGAGCGGAGTCGAGAAATCTATCTATATAAATGATATTTAAGACATTTCGACTGCGCTCAATGTTGTGACAAAAGGTTTATAAATTATTTTATGACTAAAAATAGACATTCAAATAATAAATACTTCTCATTTTAATTGAAAATTTCGAGACAGTACAGGATAGTTTTTTTTGAGAAATATTGGAGTTTAGAATATCTTGAAATTTTTTAAAAGGAACCCAATATGATGCTTAAGTATTCAAAATTTAACTTCTTATTACTCACTTACGGAACATTTATAATTTTAAATGTTACCGCTTGCAAAGAGCAAGGTGTGTTGCAAAAACCTAAAAATTTAACTATTTCTGAAGGCTTTAAAAATCCATTAGGGTTTTACGATGAAACACCAACATTTTCTTGGCAACTGCCAGTTTCAGAAGATATTAAACGTCAGTCTGCCTATCACATTGTTGTGGCATCTAGTGAGGATTTATTACCTAATAATGCCGATTTATGGGATTCCAAAAAACAAGATACAGACCAGTCTACATGGATTAAGTATGCTGGACAAGCATTGCAATCGCGCCAAAAGGTATATTGGCAAGTCAAATATTGGAGTAAAGAAGGAGAAGTTTCACAATGGAGTGCGGTTCAAAATTTCGAAATGGGCTTATTAAATAATTCCGATTGGCAAGCTAAATGGGTTGGGCTAAATACTGCAAAAGATAGTATAAGAGGAAGAGAAAATGTATTAATCCATAAACCACAATATCTAAGAAAAGAGTTTGAGTTATCTAATGAGGTGATTTCTGCAAGACTATACACTACTGCCAAAGGTGTTTTTGATGTTTCTTTAAATGGTGAAAATGTAAGTGATGACGTAATGTCGCCAGGATTCACAACTTATGATAAAAGAATTGAAACACTAACGTATGATGTCACAGACATGATTGAGTCTGGGCAAAATACCATAGGAGTAGAGCTGGCCTCTGGTTGGTACTCTGGTCGTTTACTTTGGGGAACAACGCCGTGGGATAATTCAATTTCACCAAAAGTAGTATGCCAGTTAGAATTACATATGAAAGACGGCACAAAAGAAGTCATTACTTCTGATGAAAGTTGGAAAGGAACAACCAACGGGCCTCTTCGATTCGCAGAAATTTATGATGGAGAAATCTATGATGCCAATCTCGAAATGCCTAATTGGACCACCAATAATTTTGATGATAAAAATTGGCATAAAGTTGAAGTAGCCAATCTTGATGAAAATGTAAGACTAGAGCCCAAACGCCATACAGCCGTTAAAGAAAAAATGGAGTTAAACCCTAAGAAAAGTACACATCAGGATGGTACAGTCATTTACGACTTAGAACAAAACATGGTAGGTGTGCCTCGTGTAAAAGTGCCAATGAAAAAGGGTGATACATTAAAAATCAGGTTTGCAGAAATGTTATCACCAGATGGTACTTTCTACACTAAAAACTACAGAAGCGCACATTCTACAGATTATTATATTGCAGCTCAAGATGGCGAAATAGAATATAAACCAAAATTTACATTTCATGGTTTTAGGTATTTAGAGTTGAGTGGGTTTGATGCGTCAAAAGAACCTCAAAAAGATTGGGTGACAGGTATTGTACAGTATTCAGATTTTGATGATAACGGCACATTTACATCATCGCATGAAAAACTGAATCAACTACAAAGCAACATTGTTTGGGGGTTACGAGGAAATTTTTTCGATATTCCAACAGATTGCCCGCAACGTAATGAGCGTTTGGGTTGGACTGGTGACGCACAAGTATTTGGACCAACCTCTATGTTTAATGCAGATGTTTATAAATTCTGGGCAAGTTGGCTACAAAGTGTTCGCGAAGCACAACTAGAAGATGGTGCTATTCCATGGACGGTTCCAGATTCAAGAGGTAATAAAATAGCGAGTTCAGGTTGGGGCGATGTAGGTACAATTATTCCTTGGAAAATTTATAGACGCACAGGAGATATAGGTTTTTTGGAGGATAATTATGGGATGATGAAACAATGGGTAGGGTATCATCAAAAGAAATCAAAAAACCATATTTCTAATATGATGTCATTTTCAGATTGGTTGCAGCCCTACCCTGAAAGTGGAAAAAACACTGGTGATACATCAAGAAATTTAATAGGGACTGCTTTTTTTGCACATTCAGCCAAACTCACTGCGCAGGCTGCCGAAGTTCTCGGTAAAACAGAAGAGCAAGCTAAATATGAAGCACTTTACCAAACAGTCGCTAAAGCGTTTGATGATAGGTTTTTTGATGAAACGGGCAAAGTTAAAGGAGTTAAAGAGACCCAAACATCTTATTTATTGGCATTAGCATTCGATTTATTACCTGATCATAAGATAAATAATGCACAGACCAATTTATTGCGTAAGCTGAAAGATGCTGATAATCATTTGAGAACAGGGTTTTTAGGCACACCTTTACTATCAAGAGTGTTAGATGATATGGATGAAGTAGATTTAGTCTATAAGTTATTGTTCAATGAAACGTATCCATCTTGGTTCTATTCCATCAATCAGGGTGCTACGACCATTTGGGAACGTTGGAATAGCTATAGTAAAACAGAGGGTTACAATCCTATGAGCATGAACAGCTTGAATCATTATGCCTATGGTGCGATAGGTGAGTGGATTTACGAGCGTATTGCGGGAATAGCACCTTTAGAAGCAGGATATAAAGTCATTAAAATTGCACCACAAGTCAAACAACCGCTTCATTCCGCTTCCGCTTCATTACATACACCTTACGGAAAAGTGTCAAGTGCTTGGGAAATTAAAGGAGAGACATTTCAACTAAATATTACAATACCACCAAACACCTCTGCTGTTGTAACTCTACCTGCTAAAACGGAGCAAGAATTTCTAATAAACGGCACCAAATTTTCGGATATTGATGATGTGAAATTAATACAAACTGGAAAAGAAGCATTCAAATTACAAGTACAACCTGGAACTTACACCTTTCAATCAAAAATTAAATAATTTGAAGTAATGAAACTTCCATAACGAGAGTCAGATACCCAAGGGAATGACTATATGGAAGCTACATGTGACCAATAAAAATAAATAAAATAGACACATGAAAATAAATTTAGTAGTATTTCTCATTATAACATCAAGCGTCTTTTTACATGCGCAGCAAACAACATTCAGTAGCCCAATAGTTGACGACAAGGCCATCTTTTTAGAACATGAAGGTATAGTTACGGTAGAAGCAGAATACTTCTATAAGCAAAGTAAGTCAGAGCTAAGACAATGGTACATCATTTTAAAAGGCGCTGTATCAAAAGTTGGTCGTGATGACGATGAGCAGCATCATTTTAGTGCAAGTAATGCTACTTATGTTGAGATATTACCAGATACAAGAGTCACCCATTCAGATAAACTGATTCAAGGAGGAAATTTTTCTAATGCACCTGGTAAAATGGGTGTTTTGCATTATAAGGTTAGATTCAATAATCCAGGGCGTTATTATGTTTGGGCACGAGCTTATAGTACAGGAAGTGAAGATAACGGTATACATGTTGGATTAAATGGCGAATGGCCAGAACATGGTCAACGCATGCAATGGTGTAAAGGAAAAAATAAATGGACTTGGGAAAGCAAACAACGCACAAAAGAAGAGCATTGTGGTGTGCCCGAACAAATATATTTGGATATAGAAAAAGCAGGAACACATGATATACAATTCAGTATGCGTGAAGATGGTTTTGAATTTGATAAGTTTATACTGACAAAAGACAGTACATTTATTCCAAAAGATGCAGGTCCAAAAGTTAGAACTCTTTGGCCTTTAGGGTCTTATTTTAAGCAGGTTGGTGCTTCAAATATTCAAAATAAAACCTTGCCGATTGATGATTTTCCATTAAAAGACACAGGCTTTTATAAACATGCAGGAGGAAAATGGTTAGGTGTCAATCCCAATAAACATAAAGAAGGGCAATCCACAACATCCTTTACGTTTAAAAGTGGAAACTATGATTTAGTATTTGTAGCCGTTGGAGAAAATGATGGACAATCAGAGTTTGCCGTTCATATCAATGACAAAAAATTAGGAACCTTTAAGCCACCATTAACTAAAGAGGTGTTTGAAGAGGGTGAAAATAGCAACGCACTTTGGGAAAATATAAAGCTAAAAAGAGGCGATAACATAACGGTAATTGCTAAAATTGGAAGTGTAGATGGTAAAGAGTGGGCAAGGGGTCGTTGGTCTGGAATTGTTTTTACGCCAGTTGGGAAAGGTAAAGAGGTTATAAAAACATCCTTCGACGGCACTATAAAAGTTGTGCAAAACAAGATACCGCAAATTAAACCACCATTGGGACGTATTGCAGTGGTCGCAGATGGCAATTCGCCAGACCCAGATGACCTTGGTGGAACGGCAGTTTCTATCGCGCTTCTAAGAGCCGCAGGACTCGAAGATAGATTAGTACATTATTCGCATAGTTGTGATTTGGTTCGTGTAAAACGAATTTCCGAGCAAGCTGAAAGAGAACGCCACGCATTAATGCAAAGTGCTTGTGATGTTACAGCGAGGCGATGGGGCGGTTTTGATGGACTCACATTTTTAGATGCAAAGTGGCAACGCGACGAAACTATTAAAGATTTAGTCAAAGCGATTAATGAATCTACTTTCGATGACCCTTTATGGATTATTGAAGCAGGCGAACCCGATATAATTGGTTATGCGCTTGAAGCAAGCTCAAAAGATAAGCACCAATATGTTAAAGTGGTTACACACCATCCTGCTAATGATGATGCTGGTGATTTTTATACATGGCAACAGATATTGGATTTCGGTGTGGAAGAAGTCCGCATTCCAGACCAGAACATAAAACTAAAAGTAAATCTAAGTCAATGGGATTGGGCAAAGAACCATCCAGATCCAAGAATCCAGTGGGTTTGGCTACAAGGAAAAATTGCTGAGGTAGATGATATGGTCAAATTCCAAAAAGGAAAATGGGATTGCTCTGATGCAGGCATGATATTATATTGGATTACTGGAGCAAATGTTAACGATGGATTAGAACAAGGTACTGTTGCCGATGTTCAAAACCTATTATTGAACTATATAAATAAAAATTAATAATCATCCGTTTTTAAGTAGAATTATGAAAAGAATTTTAGTACTCATTTTAAGTTTTGTTTTATTTATAAGTTGCAAATCAGATAAAGCAAAAAATGCAGAAACAATTGATGAAACCAAATCTGATAAAAAACCAAACATAGTCTATATTCTTACAGATCAATGGAGAGGATCTGCATTAGGTTATGCTGGAAATCCTGACGTCAAGACACCAAACCTAGATGCCTTTGCCAAAGCATCGGTAAACTTTACGAATGCAGTTTCTGTAACTCCAGTGTGTACACCACATAGAGCAGCTTTGTTAACAGGAAAATTTCCAACAACAACAGGCATGTTTTTAAACGATATTTATCTTCCATCAGAGGAGGTGACGATGGCAGAGTTGTTTAAAGCAGAAGGCTACAAAACAGCATATTGGGGGAAATGGCATTTAGATGGACATGGAAGATCGACTTATATTCCAAAAGAAAGACGTCAAGGTTTTGAATATTGGAAAGCTTTGGAGTGTTCGCATAATTATACAAAGATGCCTTATTACGATAATGATAATCCAGAGCTGAAGCATTGGGAGGAATATTCACCATTCGCCATTGTAAAAGATGCAAATCAGTATTTAGAACAACATGCTAATGATAAAGTTCCATTTTTGGCAGTAGTTTCTATTGCGACACCGCATTATCCACATGGAAGTGCACCAAAGAAATATAAAGCCATGTATCCGCCAGGAACATTGACGTTAAATCCTAATATTTCAGAAGAATTTAAAGAACGAAGTCGCAAGGAATTACAAGGCTATTATGCCCATGCTACAGCCACAGATGAAGCAATAGGCAGTTTGTTGGCGAAGATTAAAGAACTGAAATTATCAGATAATACCATTATTGTGTTTTCATCAGACCATGGAGAAATGATGGGAGCGCACGGCGTAAAACCATTCGTTAAGCAACTCGCTTGGGATGAAGCAGCACGAGTTCCGTTTTTAATAAGTTATCCAAATATTGGAGAGCATAAAGGTAAAGTCATAAATGCACCACTAACAACACCTGATATTTTACCATCTCTATTAGGTTTAGCCAAAATTGAAATTCCAAAAGATATAGAAGGAGAAAACCTATCTGAATTAATAAAAAACCCAGATCCAAATGCAGATAGAGCTGCTTTAATAATGAATGTCGCACCCTTTGGATCAAATTTCAAAGATCCATCCTACAGAGCCATAAGAACAAAACAATATACTTATGCGTTAACACCTGATGGACCGAGTATGTTTTATGATAATATTAAAGACCCTTATCAACAAAACAACTTACTAGAGAAACCAGAATTACAAGAAATTCAAGAAGATTTAGACACTAAACTAAAGCAGCAACTTCAAAATATTGGAGATGAGGTAAGGCAAAGAGATTACTATATAAAAAAATGGAATTATATCTTTGATAAAAAACGAAGAGCTATTAATTGGTGGAGTTGGAAAGAAGGAAAAGGGGTAGTGCAATCTCCTAAATCACTTTAAAAAAACGATACTACTAGAATTTTGGTGGATTGGTAAATCTTTGCCACTAAATTAAATATGGTCAATTAAATTCGCAGTAGAACAAAAAAAATAAAACTTATACCATGAAGAAACTAATAATTATATGTGTAGCATTTAGTATTTCAAACATCCTATTTGCTCAAAAAGAAAGTCCAAATGTTTTAATTTTTTATGTAGATGATTTACGAGCTAAGTTGGGTTGTTATGGCAGTAAAACAGCCATCACCCCAAACATAGATAAATTAGCAAAAGAAGGTGTTTTATTTAATAAAGCTTATACGCAACAGGCTATTTGTGCCCCTTCTAGAATGAGTACATTAACGGGTTTACGACCAGAAACATTAGGTATTTATAGCATTTTTACACCTTTGCGAAAAATACACAAAGAAGTAGTTACCATGCCACAATTGTTTAAACAAAATGGGTACAAAACGGTGAGTATTGGTAAAGTATATCATCATAGTTCAGACGATAAAAAACATTGGACACATCACTTCAAAAAAGAAAGAAACACCTATGTAAAACCAGAAAACATTGCATTAATGAAGCGTTTAAAAGCAGCAGGGGTAAAACCATTAAAAGGACCTGCCTACGAAGACGCAGATGTAGCTGATGAAGTTTATAAAGATGGTAGAGTTGCTAAAAATGCCATAGAAACTTTGCATAAAATTAAAGATGATAATTTTTTAATGTTTGTTGGGTTAAGCAAACCTCACCTACCATTTAATGCCCCAAAAAAATATTGGGATTTATTTGATAAAAATGATTTTGAAATTCCCTCAAAAGAAAAACCAGAAGGGATGTATCGATTGGCATTAAGCAAGTGGGGAGAGTTAAAAGGCTATTATGGAATTCCCAAAAAAGGGGATTTAGATGATGAATTAACACGAACACTTATTCATGGTTATCATGCTTCTGTGAGTTATATAGATGCTCAAGTAGGGAAAGTAATGCAAGCCTTGGAAGATTTAGACTTACGAAAAAATACCATGGTAATTTTTATGAGTGACCACGGATATAAAATTGGCGAATATGGTACTTGGTGTAAACATTCTAATGTAGAAATTGATGTAAAAGTACCTTTAATTATTAGTAGAGAAACGAGTTACAAAAGAAGAAAAACAAATAAGACATCGGATGCTTTGGTAGAAAATGTAGATATTTTTCCAACCTTAGTTGCCTTATGTAATTTAAAAGGACCAAAATCTGACGGAAAAAGTATTCTTCCTGTGATTGATAAACCTAATAAAAAATGGGACAAAGTAGCAACTAGTGTATATGCTAGAGGTAAAAAAATAATGGGTGTAACAGCTACTGATGGCAAATGGCGTTATACCGAATGGAGAAATTCTGTAACTAATGAGATCCTTCAAGCAGAATTGTACGAACATAAAAATAGTTTGCTTTCGTATGTAAACCTGTCAGGAAATAAAAAATATAAGAAAGTAGAACAGCGAATGAAAAAACTTTTAGAAGCACAATTTCCAAGAGATACACCTTTTTTGCAAAACGATATTCCAAGAAAAAAGTAATATGAAAATTAATAATATAAAAACCGTATTGTTTGTCTTTTTTTTAATTGTTCAAAATTTTAATACACATGCACAAACTATAGAATGGAATAATTCTAAATGGATATGGAGCTCTGAAGTTAGTTCAGAAAATAACTGGGCAGTATATAGAAAAACAATTCAGTTAGAAGATGTTTCTTATAAAGAAGCAATTGCAAATATTGCTGTAGATAGTAAATTTTGGCTTTATATTAATGGAGAAATGGTTGTTTTTGAAGGAGGTGTTGCAAGAGGGCCATCGCAAGCTGGAAAGTGGAATAGGAAAGAAAAAATAACACCAGCAAATTCATGGTATGAAACAATAAATATGAAACCTTATCTTAAAAAAGGAAAAAACACAATTGCTATTTTGGCCTGGTATTGGGGGAGAGAAACTCATAAAGGGACTCATATAGATAGTGGAAAAGCGGGCCTACTCTTTTCTGCATCAATAGGAAATAAAACCATCGTTTCTGATCAAAGTTGGAAAGCAAAACATCATTCAGGTTATGCTTCAGAAGATTGTGTAGCTAGCAAATCTTTAGTGCAATTTAGCGTAAAATACAATGCCAATAATGAATTTCAAGATTGGACTAATAAGGCTTGGTACACAGAAAATTATGATGATACAAATTGGAATTCTGCAATAGTTTTAGCCAATGCAGGAGAGGCACCTTGGTTTAATTTGGTAGAAAATTATGTTCCTAGGTTGGTTAATCACGGGTTAAAAGATTATGTGAATAACAATCAGTTGCAATTGCCTTATATTAGTAAAGGAGAAACTATAGTATGTAAATTGCCTTTTAATATGCAAGTTACCCCTTATTTAGAGGTGGATTCAGAAGAAGGGCAAATCATCAATATTACAACAGACAATCGTTTAAATAAGATTGTTGCAGAATATACTACGAAGTCTGGTGAACAAAGTTTTGAGAGTTTTTCTTGGATGAATGGGCACGAAATTAAATATACAATTCCCAAAGGTGTAACTGTAAAAGCACTTAAATATCGTTGGATGAGTGTTGGTGAAATGGCAGGTGATTTTTTAGTTAACGATCCTTTCTATCAGCGTTTGTGGGATATGGGAAAAAACACCTTGTTTGTTTGTGCAAGAGATAATTTTATGGACTGCCCAGACAGAGAACGTGCACTTTGGATTGGCGATGTAGCAGACCAAGCAGGTTATCTTTTTTATACGATGGACAATGCAGGTCGTCAACTTTTAAAAAAATCAATATATACCACTATTAATTTTAGTGAAGATGGAGTTTTAGGTGCTTTGGGACCTTTAAGAAATAGAGAATTAGTTGGACAAAGTCTTCAATTTATTGCACAAACAGTTTGGTTATATTACCTAAATACGGGTGATATAAAAACTTTAGAAGATGCCTATCCTTATATAAAAAAGTATTTGTCTTTATTTGAAATGGAAGCCAATGGTTTGCCCAAATACAGAAAAAGAAAAAGTCCAGATTCTTGGGATTGGGTAGATTGGGGTGTAAAAGAAACGGTCGATAAAAAACTAATTCAGGTAGCATTTTATTATTTGGCTTTAGAGAAATCTAAAGAAATGGCAAAAGTTTTAGACAAAAATGAAGATGTAAATTGGTATAAAACTCGACTAAAATCCATAAAGGCTAATTTTGATAAAGTATTTTGGAAAGATGGTTTTTATAGTTCCAATCCATTAAAATTTAAAGATGATAGAGCCAATGGTATTGCTATTTTATCGGGTGTTGCAAATGAAAAATACTACGATGAAATTATAAAAAATGTATTAATTCCTAATCGTTTTAGTAGCCCACATTTTGAGTGGATGGTAGAAGAAGCTATGTGTGTTGCAGGAAACTACAAAGCCGCACTTTCTAGGATGAAAGATCAGTATAAAGGTCAGGTTAATAATAAAAAAATATCTACTCTTTACGAGATGTTTCCAAGAGGAGGAAGTTATAATCACGCTTGGAATGCTTCTAACACAGTGCTTTCTAAACATATTGCAGGTATTCAGCCCACTAAAACTGCTTGGAGTGCCTTTGAAATTTTACCAAACTTGGAACACTTAAAATCGTTGAACCAATTAATACCTACGGTAAAAGGAACTATTAAAGTTGATATCAAAAAAGGAGAAAATAGTTTCAATATAAATTTAAACACACCTAAAGAAACTCAAGCAATTATCGGTATACCAAAAAGAGATAAAAAAATATCTAAGATAACCTTAAATGGAGAGATTATTTGGAAAAAGGGAAAAGCTAAAAAAAATAAAAATGTAACCCTCGTTTTTCAAGATGATAAATACATAAAGGTTAAGGTTTCATCTGGGGCTTATCAAGTTGAAGCTATTTATCTAAACTAAATTCTAAAGTGAATAACATAAAACAAATACAACTTTTAATTTTTGGCTGTTTTTTTATAATAAACAGCATAAATGCCCAACGTATTGAAACAAATTTTAACAATAAATGGAGCTTTATTTTAAAAGATAATCCATCATTTTCAAAAACAAATTTTGATGATGCAAATTGGCAAACGTTAAACGTACCACACGATTGGTCTTTTGAAAAAGGCGTTAGAAAAGGAGGAGATCAAGGTCAAGGTGGCGGTTATCACGATGGTGGAATTGGTTGGTATCGTAAACAATTTCATGTAAAAAAAGAAAGTCTTTCTAAAATTACCTACATCAATTTTGATGGCGTGTATATGAATAGCGAGGTTTGGATAAATGGCAATCACTTAGGCAAAAGACCTTATGGGTATATCAGTTTTAGATATAACATTTCAAAGTATCTAAAAGAAGGAAAAAACACGATTGCTGTTAGGGTTGATAATAGTTTAGAGCCTTCTGCTCGTTGGTACCATCCATGTGGAATTTACGCTCCAGTAAAATTAATTGAAGTAAACCCAACACATTTTAAACCGAATACAATTTTTATAAAAACACCTTCAATTTATGATAAAAAAGCAAGCATTATTATTGATGCTGAAATTACAAAACTTAAAAAAGGATTGGAATATGAAGTAAAAATTTTCTCTCCATCTGGAAAGCAACTGAATAACAATTGTGAAAAATTAAAAACGACAACTCCAATTGTTGAATTAGAAGTTGAAAATCCACAATTATGGAGTCCAGAAACACCAAATTTGTATAAAGTAGTAACTCAAATTTTAGAAGATAAAACAGTAATTGATGGAGTAGCGACAACATTTGGTTTTAAAACTGTGAAATGGGAGACCAAAACAGGTTTTTGGTTAAATGGCGAAAACGTAAAATTAAAAGGCGTTTGCGAACATTGGGAAGGTGGACCTGTTGGTGGAGCTTGGACAAAACCTTTGTTGCGTTGGAAATTACAATCTTTAAAAGAGATGGGCATCAATGCCATTCGTCCTTCTCATAACCCAACGCCACCAATTTTTTACGACATCTGTGATGAAATTGGTTTGTTGGTGATGGATGAAATTTTTGATGGTTGGCATAAAAAAGCACCACAAGATTATGGAAAACAAGCTTTTGATGAGTGGTGGCAACGTGATGTAAAAGAGTGGATTACCAGAGATAGAAATCACGCAAGTATTTTTGTGTGGAGTTTAGGGAACGAAACCCATAACGACATTGCACCAGAAATGGTGAAGTTTGGAAAGAAATTAGACCCAACACGTTTATTTACATCAGGCGCAGGAAACCCAGAAGATATGGATATTACTGGTGTAAACGGAGGTTCTGAAACCAAATCGTTTATAGAAAATAGAAAATTTGATAAACCTTTTATTTCTACAGAAGCACCACATACTTGGCTAACTAGAGGGTATTATAGAACACAAACTTGGTGGCGAGACAATGAATTACCAGGAACATATCCGTTGCCAAATTTAACAGAAAAAGAAATTTTCTTTTACGAAGGCATCAATCCTAAAAATTGGAGAAACAGAAAACAAAGTTTTAATTCGTCCTACGACAATGCAACCGTAAGAGTTTCAGCAAGAAAATATTGGGAAGTCGTTCGTGATAATCCTTGGCATAGTGGACATTTTAGATGGACAGGTTTCGATTATTATGGTGAAGCTGGTTTGGTTCATGGAGGTTTGCCTTTCAATTTATTTATGGGCGGTGCTTTTGATGTGGCTGGATTTAAAAAGGACTTGTTTTACTTCTATCAAAGTCAATGGACAAAAGAAACTATAGTTCATATCTTACCTCATTGGACGCATCCAAGAATGGAGAAAGGAACAATAATTCCCGTTTGGGTCTATTCCAATGCAGACGAAGTAGAATTATTTTTAAACGGAAAATCGTTAGGAAAAGACAAACCAGGTACAGTTTGGAACGAAATGCAATGTGAGTGGATGGTACCTTATGAAGAAGGCACCTTAGAAGCTATAGCATACATTGATGGAAAGGAAGTAAAAAGAACGTCGTTTAGCACAAGCAAACGGCCAACAAAATTAAAAACAAGCCTTCAGAAATTAGCAGCAGAAGGTCCTTTTGAAGCAAGTTATATCATCACTTCGGAAAGCTTAGATGAAAACGACAATTTATATCCTTATGGAGAAAATAAGGTTTACTATCATATTCAAGGTGATGTCAATAAGGTTTCTATGGAAAATGGAAATCCAATTGATCCTACAAGTAGAACAAAATCAGATTTTAGAGCTTTGTTTTTTGGGAAATCAAGATTGTTTTTAAGAGAACAACCCAATGCAAAAAAAGCATCCATAATTACTGGAGCAATTTTAGGTGATAAAGCATTATACACTTCCAATAAAATCTCTATAGAAGCCAAACAGTTTGCTGTAATTGGTAAATCAACATTTGCTGATTTAGAAATTTTATATACTACAAATGGAGACAATCCAGAGACAAACGGAGTCGTTTACAACGAAGCTTTCGAAATTAATGACAACACCAATGTAAAAGCAATTGTAAAACAAAATGGGAAAATTGTTTTAACCATGGAAGAAACTTTTGGTAAAAATGAAGGCTTATTTTGGGGGGATGAGCATTCTAAAGATATGTGGATTGGTAGAGGTGTAAATATTTCTGCAGAGGAAGGTATTTTAAAAGGAAGTGCAATTGCAAGCAGAGATGCAAGACGTTTTAAAGGAACTGGTTTTGTAGACTTTAAAGGAAAAGAAGGTTCAGTAGAATTTTATCAAGAAAATGATGGTGAAGCTGTTGATTATAGTATCCGTTTCAGATATATGCACAATAACATAGATAAGTTACATCCAATGAAATTGTTTGTAAATGATGAATACTTAAGAACCTTAAAATTTAAGTCAACAGGTGGTTGGGAAAAATCTTGGAAATTTGTATCAACTATTATCAGACTTAAAGCTGGAGCCAATAGTATTCGATTAGAAACTACTGGAGAAAGTGGTCCTTTTTTAGATGAATTATTTATAGATTAATTAATGATTATTAGAGTTTTATGAAGAATAAATTAGCATTTTGTAAAAAGTTAATTCTTGTATTTTTAATGAGTATATATGGATGTTCAATCACCCAAAATAATACTAATAAAGTTTCTAACATAGATTATGAAAGTTTAGAAACTCAAAAATCACTTATTAAAAATGGAGATAAACAGTCTGTAGAAAATTATAATAAATTATTAGCTAAAGCAGATAACCTTTTAAAGGTTGATGGTTTTTCTGTAACAAATAAAACAGGTGTGCCTCCAAGTAAAGACAAGCACGATTATATGAGTATTGGGCCTTATTGGTGGCCAAATGCAAAAACAGAAAATGGTTTGCCATATATAAGAAAAGATGGAGAAATAAATCCAGATACTCGAAATAATTTTACAGATTTCGTTGAGAAAAAGAACTTTATTTCAGCTGTAAAAACTTTAAAAGATGCATTCTTTTATAGTGATGATAAAAAATATGCTAACAAAAATTTAGAGCTCATCAATACTTGGTTTTTAGACGAAAGCACTAAAATGAATCCGAATGTGAATTTTGGGCAATATGTTCCTGGTAAATCAGAAGGTAGATGTTTTGGTATTATTGAATTTGATGGTCTTATAGAGGTTGTAGAGTTTCTTGAATTAGCTAAAGATAAAACTATACTTGATAAACAAACAGAAAAAGGGATGTTTAGTTGGTTTACAGCCTATAGTGATTGGTTGCAAAACAGCAAATTAGGAATAGAAGAATCTACCAGAAAAAACAATCATGCCACTCATTATGATGTGCAATTATTAAGTATTTTAGTCTACCTAAATAAAACTGAAGAAGTTAAAAAACATCTATCTACTATAACAAAAGCAAGAGTTTTTAGTCAAATAAAACCTGATGGAAGACAGCCTTTAGAATTGAAAAGAACAAAATCTTTTTCCTATTCAGTAATGAATTTGCACGGATTTTTAGAGTTGGCACGATTAGGACAAAAAGTTGGTGTAAATCTTTGGGGAATGGAATCTGAAGATGGCAGAAGTATAAAAAAAGGTTATGAATATATGTTGCCTTATTTGACTAAACAAAAGGAATGGCAATACAAACAAATTAAAGACAAAAAGTCTTCTGAAGAAAAATTAATAGCAGATTTAAAAAAGGCTCGTAAATTATTTAAAGAGGATACT
>Ga0206127_1001984_pt1 | contig 21141 bp, 21 predicted proteins | sample Helgoland_Spring_6_FD_148646 | JGI IMG/M metagenome (GOLD analysis project Ga0206127, IMG submission 148646) | Pelagic subsurface seawater microbial communities from Kabeltonne, Helgoland, North Sea - Helgoland_Spring_Bloom_20160419_1 | ecosystem: Environmental > Aquatic > Marine > Epipelagic ...
TCCTATGCCCACAACGCGCGTGTTGCAAGAAGCTTAGGTTGGGAAACCAAGCATTTCGTGGAGGGTCGTCTGAACCGTCGAGAGGAGTATAAACCGGGGTACTATACCGTGGAGTTTGACCAAAGTCATCCACAGCTTTTGGGTGTGGAATGGTCCATGGAGTTTACAGGTGATGGATATACCCTATCACAAATGGTTTATGACGCAATAGTTCCCTATTCTTTTGCAAATGGTCAACCGTTGCAACTGGAAATCCAAGAAGAATTTAGCGATGCGCTAGGCGACGGTACCGAAACCTCACTTGCCTATGGTGAATGGATAGAAACGCCGTATTACAAGTTTAAGATCAGTAAAGGAGAATCCTTTGATAAAGTGGTAACCGAAGAAAATTTAACACAGTCGTCGTTTTATTTTCAGTCGTATGACGCAGTTGCTAACTGGGGAATGGAAATGGTTACGACGGAATCTAACGATAAGAAACAAAGTTCACTACTTACTATGAAAATGGCTGGGTACTTAAAGCCCCAATTGGCCGACTATTTGAATGCCTCTATAGAAACGTTGCAGGCCTATGAATTGCGTCAAAAGAATTTAATGGCGATTAATACTATTGCTTTTATTGACGGTCAACTTATTCAAATAGAAAGCGAACTTCGGGATAGTGAATCTGCATTAGAGGAATTTCGTTCGAATAATCTGATTGTAGATCTAAGTAGTGAATCTGAACAGATGTTGGAATATTTCATTGAGCTGGAACAGGAGCGCGCAGCGCTTAATCTGCAACGTTCTTTTTATAAGTACGTGATGGAGTTCCTACAGAACAAACAAAACTACTCCGGATTATCGCTTCCAACGTTAAGTACCTTTAATGACCCATTGGTTGCACAGTTGACGGAGCAACTGGTGGAAAGCAGTGTGGCTCTTGAGCGCTACCGTTACAGTTTAGACGGTTCTAATCCTGCGGTTATTGAACTTGAGAAAGAGGTCCAGTATACTAAACAAGCACTTTATAACGCTACTCAGAATGCTTTGAGCTCTTCGAACCTGGTGGTTGATGATCTGAACAAACGTCTATCTGCCGCGCAGAGTAAAATTAGCCGTTTACCGGCAACGGAGCAGCAGTTGATTAATATTCAGCGTCAGTACGAGCTAAGCGGCGGTCAGTATGAACTATTGCTCGAAAAACGCGCTGAGGCAGGTATCCTTCAAGCGTCTAATTTACCGGATACACAAATCATTGATCCAGCCGTAGATCGCGGTCAAAAACCCACAGGACCTAACCGAACGTTGAATTACCTCATAGGTCTATTGGTAGGATTGATTTTACCTGCAGGTTTTATTTTACTGATGAACGCGCTGAACACAAAAGTTCGCAGTCGTCAAGACATTGAAAAAGTAACGAATATTCCTTTGGCGGGTATAGCGCCGCACTCAAAGTATGACAGTAACCTTGTTGTATTGAGCAAGCCAAAATCTTCAGTGAGTGAGGCTTTTCGTGCGCTTCGATCCAACTTAAAGTTTATCGCTGAAAAACCGAAGGACGGCACGGGTCAAGTTTTTGCCGTTACTTCTTCTATAGGTGGCGAAGGGAAGACTTTCGTTGCCATTAATCTCGCATCGGTTTTATCCTTAGGCGCAGAGAAAGTATGTCTAGTCGGTGTCGATCTTCGTAAGCCAAAAATTTTCAATGACTTTGGGTTGTCTAATGACGTAGGTCTATCGAACTTTTTAGCTGGTCAAAACGAGCAGCATGAAATTATTCAAAAAACAGCCTACGAGAACTTGGACATCATCAGCGGTGGTGTGGTTCCACCTAACCCTTCTGAGCTTATTCAGACGGAACGTTTTGCCAATCTTCTTTCTGACCTGCGTACATCGTATGATTATATCATTCTAGATACGCCACCTGTAGGACTTGTGGCGGATGCACTGCAGATCACCCCGCTCATAGATTCTATCTTCTACATCACACGTTTCAACTATTCGCAAAGTGAGCTTTTAGGCTTTATTGACGATCAGTACAAAAAAGGAAATGTAAAAAACATCTCAATTATTTTGAATGACGTGGGGCAACAGCGAGGTTACGGCTATGGTTACGGCTATGGTTACGGCTATGGTTACGGCTATGGTTACGGCTATGGTTACGGCTATGGTTACGGCTATGGTTACGGCTATGGTTACGGCTATTACCAAGAAGACGATAAGGCGTAATACATCTAATTGTGGACGCTTCTTCTCAACAGCACTGGCACGTACTTTATACCAAACCTAGGAATGAGAAAAAAGTAGCCGAGCGTCTTTCTGGCGCTGGCTACACTGTGTATTGTCCTTTACAAAAGGTATGCTGCCATTGGAGCGACCGCGTAAAAGTGGTTGAAGAGCCGCTGTTCAAAGGCTACCTGTTTATTAAAATAGAAGAGAAAATAAGAGACGAGGTGTTCACCTTTCCAGGTACGGTGCGCTACCTGTTTTGGCTGCGCCGTCCAGCGGTAGTTCGCGAAGAAGAAATCCATACCATTCAAAAATGGCTTGGGGAATACGATCATGAGGACATCGACATCTCTAACATTAAGCCCGGAGATTACGTGCGCATCACTTCTGGCCAATTTTCTGGGGAAGAGGCCATTTTACTGGACCGCACTCACCACAAAGCTGTCGTTCAGCTCAAAGAACTGGGCATTCAACTCTCCTTGTCGCTTTCGAACAACGATCTACTTTCGCTTTAAAAAAGCAGGCTCAATCGAGACAATGTGTATAATGAGTAAAAAATTTACTCATAGTTAATACAAACCGGCACTTTTCTTTCTTACTTTTGAACTCCAAACCAATGCTTCGAGTGCCCTATCCAACATATGTTGGTGCAGGTACTTAAGCCGAACCTGTGAACCAAAGCTACCCTCTAAGGACGATCTGCTATGGGACTCACAGCGGCGAAGCCGTGAAAACCCAAAAGATACGTTGGACCTTCTAGGACCTCTTATTACTTCTAAAACCCGCTTGAAGCTCTTACTGCGCTTCTTTCTCAATCAAGATTTGAGCGGGTACCTCCAAGGACTCTCCAAGGAGCTAGATGAAAACACCAACAGCATACGGGTAGAACTCAACCGCCTCGAAGAGGCCGGATTACTCAGTTCTGAACTTCAGGGCCGACGCAAGCTCTACCAGGTCAATTTGGCCCATCCCCTTACTTCTGATCTCACCTCCATAGTGCGTAAGGTCTCCGGCATTGATGCTCTAGTAGAGCGCGTAGTAGAAAACTTACCGGGTCTTAAACAGGTCTGGGTATGTGGCGATTTGGCCCGCGGTGTAGAATCCGAAACCATTGATACCCTTCTAGTGGGGGAACAATTAGACGCTACTTACATAGGAGGGCTAAGTAATAAGGTTGAAAAGCTCACCGGTAAAAAAGTACACGCCCAGATCTTAGAGTCTATGCCTGGCGATAAGACTGCAGCATGTTTATTGGTGTGGGAAAAGCAAGACGAACAATGATTGCCCGGTTGCAGGCATATGGCCAGTTAACTACGGACAATTACGGTAGAGAAGACATAAAAGTGACATGCAATAATGAAGTACTCAGACAATCTTAAACTTGCTGTAGTAGCAGCAATCAACGCGGGTAATGAAATTATGAAGATTTACGAGTCGGATGATTTTGGCGTAGAGACTAAAGGAGACGATTCTCCGCTCACTAAGGCAGACAAGGCTTCACATCACGTTATTTGCGAGGCCCTTGCATCTTCCGGCCTACCGTTACTATCTGAAGAGGGAGCTCAAATTCCTTTCGAAGAACGGTCTATTTGGAGCAGCTTTTGGATGATAGACCCTATTGACGGTACGAAGGAGTTCATTAAAAAAAATGGAGAGTTTACAGTAAACATTGCGTTGATTCAAAATGGATCACCCGTCATGGGAGTCGTATATGCACCGGTGCTCAAAGAGCTATTTTTTGCTGAACAAAATTTAGGGTCTTTTAAGATGACTCAAGTTCAGACTCTTGAGGATGTGGAAAAGGCAATCCCCGCAGATCTTAGCACAGCATCTTTACCGGATATCTATACGCTTGTTGTATCTAAGTCGCATATGAATGAGGCTACGCAGGAATTTGTAGATACTAAAGAGCGTGAGCACGGAAAGGTAAATGCGGCATCCTACGGCAGTTCACTTAAAATATGTAAGGTGGCAGATGGAAGTGCCCATTGTTACCCACGTTTTGGACCGACCATGGAATGGGATACCGCAGCCGCCCATGCGGTTGCCTCTTTCGCTAGATGTAAGGTGACTCAAGGAGATGAACAATCTGAGCTACGTTACAATAAAGAAAATCTACTCAACCCGTTCTTTATCATTCAACGGTAGATGAAGCTCATTAATCGACATATTGCTAAAACCATCTCTTGGAGAATTGTCGGCACAGCCGATACAATGCTGTTGTCCTGGTTAATTACGGGCGATATGAAAGCGGGACTACAAATAGGAGTTGCAGATGTGACTACTAAGCTGGTTTTGTATTACCTCCATGAACGCGCTTGGTTTAAATCATCTGTCGCCGATTCAAATAAGAGGCACCTTTATAAGACCGTCACTTGGCGCATCATTGGTACGTTAGATACCATCATTTTATCCATGTGGATTTGGGGAGATGCTAGTCATAGCCTTCAGATCGGTGGAGCTGAAACCTTGACAAAGTCTATACTATATTTTCTGCATGAAAAAATGTGGTACCGTATAGCTTATGGGGTACGAAAGTATCGAGAAGCAAGAAGAAAGAATGGCTGAAAAGTTACAGATCATACCACACCAGCACGCGATTTCTGCGGAAGACCGCGAGCGTCAAAACGGCCATAAAGGGCATGTTCTGTGGTTCACGGGTTTAAGCGGTAGTGGAAAAAGCACCGTTGCTTCAGCGGTAGAACGTGAATTGCACCAACGAGGGATTAGAACCTACATTCTCGATGGTGATAATGTGCGCACTGGGCTAAATAGTGATTTAGACTTTAGTGCTGCATCGCGAGAAGAAAACATCCGCCGCATTGCGCATGTAAGCGCTTTAATGAAAGATGCGGGGCTAGTCGTACTCAGTGCCTTTGTCAGTCCTTACCAGAAAGACCGTGACTATGTGCGCGAAGTGGCTGGTGATGACTTTTCAGAGGTCTTTATAAGTACACCTCTTGAAGTTTGTGAGCAGCGTGACGTGAAGGGTCTGTACGCTAAAGCAAGAGCTGGGGAAATCAGCAACTTTACAGGCATCAGCGCGCCATTTGTAGCGCCAACAAATCCTGAGTTAGATGCACCCACCCATACCATGAGTATAGAAGAAGCGGCCATGATGGTCGTAGATTATATAGTTACTAGAATTAAATTTTAACCAACCCACATGTCTGATAGTTATTCATTAACGCATTTGGAAGAATTAGAAGCAGAAGCGATTTACGTAATACGTGAGGTTTTTGCCCAGTTTGACAACCCAGCCATCCTCTTCTCTGGAGGTAAGGACAGCATTGTCGTGGCTCATTTAGCCCGCAAAGCCTTCTTCCCAGCGAAGATTCCCTTCCCTTTTGTACACATCGACACGGGACATAACTTCCCTGAGACGATGGCCTTTAGAAACCAGCTCATCAAAGACCTTGGTGTCCAACTGGTTGTTGGGTCTGTCCAAGAAAGCATTGACGAAGGTGCCGTAGCAGAAGAAACTGGGATCAACGCTTCTAGAAACGCCCTTCAAACCACGACGCTACTAGACACCATTGAACGCAATAACTTTGATGCGTGTATGGGCGGTGCACGCCGCGATGAAGAGAAAGCACGTGCAAAAGAGCGCTTTTTCTCGCACCGCGATGACTTCGGTCAGTGGGATCCTAAAAACCAGCGTCCAGAGCTCTGGAACCTGTTCAACGGTAAAAAGCGCATGGGAGAAAACTTCCGCGTATTCCCAATCTCCAACTGGACAGAAATGGACGTTTGGCAATACATCCTCCAGGAAAATATCGCCATTCCAGAACTTTACTTTGCTAAAGAACGCGAAGTAATCTGGAGACACGGTTCGTGGCTTCCTATGAGTGAACACATCACCCTTCGCGAGGGCGATGAGCCGCAAATGAAAATGGTTCGTTTCCGTACCCTAGGTGATATCACCATCACCGGCGGTCAAGAAAGCGATGCCGATACTTTAGAGAAAATAGTTCAAGAGGTCGCTTCATCGCGTCAAACTGAGCGCGGTAACCGCGAAGACGACAAGCGCAGTGAAAGCGCCATGGAAGACCGCAAGCGTCAAGGATACTTTTAGCCTCAACCAACACCTAATAAAGAATACTACTGATATGGAACAGAATTTTGATACCAACTCCTATCTTGATATGGAACTCCTTCGCTTCACTACTGCCGGTAGTGTTGACGATGGTAAATCAACTTTGATTGGGCGCCTGCTTTACGATAGCAAAAGCATCTTTGAGGACCAAGTTGAACAGATTGAACAAGCCTCAACTAAGAAAGGGCTTGATCATGTCGACCTCAGTCTATTTACTGATGGATTAAAGGACGAACGCGAGCAGGGCATCACCATTGATGTAGCTTACCGCTACTTCGCAACACCCAAGCGCAAGTTCATCATTGCAGATACCCCAGGACACGTTCAGTACACCCGTAACATGGTCACTGGTGCTTCAACCGCCAACTTAGCACTCATCCTTGTGGATGCACGTAAAGGGGTCATTGAGCAAACCAAGCGTCATACCTTCATAGCTTCCCTCTTGCAGATCCCACACGTCTTTGTATGTATCAACAAGATGGACTTAGTGGACTACAGTCAAGAGGCCTATGATAAAGTAGTTAAGGAATACACCGACTTCGCTGCGAAGCTCGACGTTCAGGATGTTCGCTTCATTCCCATGTCTGCCCTCCACGGAGACAACGTTGTTACCCGTAGTGAGCAGATGGGCTGGTACGAAGGGGGAACGCTCCTTCACAACCTTGAAACCGTTCACATCTCTGCAGACTACAACCTGCGCGACTGCCGCTTCCCTGTGCAAACAGTCATCCGTCCCCACAGCGACGAGTATCACGACTTCCGTGGCTATGCAGGCCGCGTTGCAGGCGGTGTCTTCAAAAAAGGAGATAAAGTAGTTGCCTTACCGTCCGGATTGGAAAGTAAGATATCAGGCATCCACACCCTAACCGGGGAATTAGAAGAAGCCTACCCTCCCATGTCCGTGACCATCACTTTAGAAGATGATATTGACATCAGTCGAGGAGACATGCTCGTTCGCAGCGAGAATCGCCCTGAGGGACAACAAGACTTAGATGTCATGTTGTGCTGGCTCAATGCCACGCCACCGCGTCCACGTGCGAAATATGTGCTCCGTCAAACAACCACGGAAGCACGTGCAATGATCACTGAGATTCAGTATAAGATGGATATCAACACGCTCCATAGATTAGAAGAGGACAAGGACATCAAGATGAACGATATAGCAAGAGTAAAAATCAGATCAACAAAACCCCTCTTCGCAGACGAGTACTATCAAAATCGTGTTACCGGGTCTTTAATCTTGGTAGATGAAGCCACGAATGAGACCGTTGCTGCGGGAATGATTAGATAGTTTCTTAAGCATACAGCCAAATAAATTAATATGAAAAACATCATCATCACCGGCGGAGCCGGATTTATAGGTTCACATGTAGTTCGTTTGTTTGTGAACAAGTACCCGAAATACCGTATTATCAATGTTGACTTTTTGACCTATGCGGGGAATCTCGAGAACTTACAAGACATCGATAAAGCGCCTAATTATGTATTTGAGCGTATCGATATAGTGGATGCCATAGCGGTTGACGCTTTGTTTGACAAATACCAGCCGGAAGGGGTCATTCATTTGGCGGCAGAGAGTCACGTGGACCGTTCCATAAAGGATCCATTGGCCTTTGTGCGCACCAACATCTTGGGAACAGTGAATTTACTCAACAGCTTCAAGCGCATTCACGAAGATTTTGAAGGCAAACGCTTCTATCACATCAGTACCGACGAAGTGTACGGCACCTTAGGTAAAGAAGGATTGTTTGAAGAGACGACGCCGTACGATCCAAACAGTCCGTACAGCGCCTCAAAAGCATCTTCAGACCACTTTGTTCGTGCCTATGGCGAGACCTACGGCATTCCTTATGTGGTGACTAATTGTTCGAACAACTACGGCCAGAACCAATTCCCCGAGAAACTTGTCCCGCTTTTTATCAATAATATATTAGAAGAAAAGCCATTGCCGGTATACGGCGATGGTCAGTATACCAGAGACTGGTTGTACGTCGTGGATCATGCGCGCGCCATTGATCTCGTGTACCACGAAGGTGAGAACGGCGAAACCTATAACATCGGCGGCTTCAACGAATGGACAAATCTAGATTTGATCAAGGTGCTGTGCGGCCAAATGGACGAGAAATTGGGCCGTGAAAAAGGAAGTAGTGAGAGGCTCATCACCTACGTGAAAGACCGAATGGGTCATGACCGCAGGTATGCTATTGACGCGACCAAGATCAACAAAGAATTGGGCTGGGCGCCAAGTGTGACGTTTGAAGAAGGATTAGCCATCACCATTGATTGGTATTTGAGCAATGCCGAGTGGCTGAAAAACGTTACTTCAGGCACCTATCAGGATTACTATGAAAACATGTACGATTAGATTTTAATAAGAAATACAAGAACTTATGAAAGGAATCATTCTAGCAGGAGGATCAGGAACTCGTCTTCACCCTATTACAAGAGGCGTATCAAAGCAGCTATTACCAGTTTACGATAAACCGATGATTTATTATCCGCTATCGGTATTGATGTTAGCCGGCATTAGAGAAATTTTAATTATTTCAACGCCTGAAGATTTACCAAATTTCCAGAGATTATTAGGAAACGGATCGGAATTAGGAATTGAACTGCATTACAAAGAACAACCATCTCCTGATGGTTTGGCACAGGCATTTATAATTGGAGAGGATTTTATCGGACAAGATGATGTAGCACTTGTTTTAGGCGATAATATATTTTATGGACACGGCTTAACGGAGTTATTAAAGTCGGCAAAAGAAAATATTGAAAATCAAAAATCTACGGTCTTTGGTTATTATGTAAGTGACCCTGAACGGTATGGGGTGGCGGAGTTTGATAACGCGGGGAAAGTTGTTTCTATTGAAGAAAAACCAACAGAGCCAAAATCAAATTACGCGGTTGTTGGACTGTATTTTTATACAAATGATGTAGTTGATGTGGCTAAAGAAATTAAGCCTTCACCTAGAGGAGAATTGGAAATTACTTCGATTAATGAGGAGTATTTAACACGAGGGCAACTGAAACTAGAGTTAATGGGAAGGGGATATGCGTGGCTGGACACAGGAACTCACGATTCTCTTTTAGAGGCTGGAAGTTTTATTCAAACAATTGAAAAGCGCCAAGGCCTTAAAGTAGGGTGCATTGAAGAAATTGCACTAGAACAAGGATTTATTTCAAAGGGACAAGCTGAGGCTTTAGCAAAACCTCTTCTAAAGACGAAGTATGGGCAGTATCTTCATCGGCGTATTAAAGATTTGAATAAATAAAATTATGAGAGTAATATTAGCTCACAATTCATTAATTCCTATCGGAGGAGCCGAGGTATTTTATCTTGAAACGGGAAGAGTTTTAGAAGAACACGGCCATGATGTGGCATATTTTTCCCCATTAGATAAGGGTATAGAAAGCCCATGGAGCGAATACTTTCCAGCTGCCTTTAACCATGAAAATGCAAATTCACTTTCTGGTTTACTTTCACTTAAGGATTTGATTTATTCTTCTGATGCAAAAGAAAAATTCAAAAAACTTATCAAGGAGTTTAAACCTGATATTGTTCATTGCTTTTCTATTTACGTGAGATTAACCCCTTCAATATTGGATGCAGCGAGGGAAATGAATGTTCCAATAGTAATGTCATGTAATGACTATAAGCATATTTGCCCTAATTACAAGCTCTTTCAAGGAGGTAATATTTGTACAAAATGTAAAGGCGGTAAGTTTTACAATGCGGTTAAATATAAATGCGCTAAAAACTCGTTTAAATATAGCTTTGCGAGTGCCCTAGAAGCATATGTTCATGATTTCATTGATGTGTATAAAAAAAATGTAGATGTCTTTCTTTTTGCGAGTGAATTCATGGCTACTATGACAAAGGATTTTTGGGGTGATAAGAACTTTTCTTGGAAAATATTAAGTAATCCGTTTGATAGTACAAAGTATAGTGTATCCGAAAGCGAAGGAAATTATGTACTTTACTTTGGACGACTTATCGATGAAAAGGGAGTTGATATATTAATAAAAAGCTTTGAAAAATTACCACATGTGAACCTGAAAATAGTGGGCACGGGACCAGATGAAGATAACTTAAAGCAGTTGGCAGCAAAAATGCCGCATATAGAGTTTTTGGGCCCTAAGTGGGATGATGAATTGGAGCCACTAATAGATAATGCAAGATTTGTTGTTGTCCCTTCTGTTTGGCATGAAAACTTTCCTTATGTAATACTACAAAGTTTTGCAAAAGGTAAGGCTGTAATCGGAACTGATCGTGGCGGTATTCCAGAGCTAATTCAAGATGGTACTTATGGCTTGATTTATGAAGCAGATAATTACTCTCAGCTATCCGATAAAGTTTCGCTGTTATGGAGAAATAAGGAGTTGTCAAGAAGGATGGGAATAGCCGCGAAAAAGCGAGTTGATAAGCAATTTAATGACCAACAATTCTACGAAAATGTTCATAGAATATATAGCAACGTAATAAATTGAAAGTTTTAATTTTAGGAGGAAATGGGTTCATAGGTTCTTATTTGACCAAGCTTCTGTCAAGCTCTCACGAGGTAGTCGTATTTAGCCGCTCTGTGAATTGGGAGGGAATCAAAATCAATAATGTCAAATACATATACGGCGATTTTTCTAATCTAAGTTTAGTTAAGAAATCTTTGATTGGTATCGATATAGTTTATCACCTAATTAGTTCTTCAAATCCATCAAGCGCTAATGAGAACCCAATTAGAGATATAGAGGAAAATTTAATTTGTTCAATACGTTTCCTAGAATTACTGCGGGATGTCTCAATTAAAAAGTTAGTTTACGTTTCTTCTGGCGGAACTGTATATGGGGAAGCGACATCTCAACCTATAAAAGAAAGTGCAGCATTAAAACCTAAGGGAGCCTATGCTATTACTAAAGTCGCTATAGAACAGTCTATACAGCGTTATTCAAGAGAACTAGGCTTTGAGTACTGCATCATTAGACCATCTAATCCATATGGACCTGGTCAGCGTTACGATAAGAATCAAGGTGTAATTTCATCTTTTTTATACCGAGCTGTTACAAACAGTCAAATTGAAATCTGGGGTGATGGAAATGAGATACGCGATTATATTTATGTTGAAGACCTAACGATTGTATTGTCTCGTGTAATAGGAATAGATGGGTCGACTATCTTGAATGTTGGAAGTGGCTTGGGGGTTTCAACATTAGAAATACTTTCGATAGTGAGAGAAGTTACAGGCCTGAAAGTTTCATTTAAACACGTCCCGAAGTTGGGTCATAATATCGAAAAAGTCACTTTAGACAATACTTTAGCAAAATCCATGTTGAATTGGGAACCAAGCAAGGGTTTAATGGATGGTATATATAATCAATATATTTGGATTAAGAATAAATTGACATGATCATTAAATCTAGTAAATGGTCATTATTAAATTATAAAAGTCGTGTATTTTTTGTGCGTCTAACAGCTAGTTTTGGAAGTTGGTTTTTTCCAATAGCATGCGCATACATTTATCCTGAAGTAGGCCTTGCACTGGTATTTTTATTTGTCAAATCATCAAGATTTATTTCGGCATTTGGAAATTTCGGTATAGCTACGATAATAGAGTCAGATAACATTACGGAAAAGATAATGAATAGCCATGCTATTTTGTTATTTTTTTTATTCGTGGGATATGTTACTTGGAGCAATATATATTCAATTAATTTTGATATTGTAGACACTCTTATAGTTTCGAATGGCTTTACTGGCTCTCTCCTTTTAAATTATCGTTCGAAATTCCTTAAGGAAGGTCGAATAATTTTAGCATCTTTATCAGAAGATGGGGTGTATTATCTAATTGGCACATTTTTTATAGTTTTCACCTCTTTTCAAAATGTATTGATTTTAGTTTTACTAGTGAAACTTTCTGTGATTATCTATCTTAGATTTGCAGGTTTAGTGACAAATGATTTGCCAGGAAATTCTAGAATACAGGTGTCTAGATTGTTAGAAACGTATCTCTTACAACTCTCTGCATTGGTGCCGATTACTCTAGAATTGATGTTGTTACAGAAGTTCCCTGACTATTCAGAATCATTTGCGTTAGGATTAATAGGATTAAGTGGTTTAATGTTTGTGCAGCAATTTATTATTAGTAACTCAATACCAGATTTAGTTAATGCGGTAAAAGAAGCTTCAATCAAAGCTTATAAGGGAATACAAGGACAATTCAAAGTGTATTATTGGTTGGCTGCTCCTGTAATTGTTTTATCCGTACTTTATATTTACGTCAAAACAGAAACATTTGCCGAAAGGTTCCTTTCAATTTTTGTTTTGGCTATTGGTGTTTTGAATCTGTTTTTGGGTCCCTTAGGCTACATGTTTCGGTATATTGACAGGGCTAGTATAGGTTTGTATTTTGTTCTTGTTTTCAATATATTCTATGTATTAAGCATGTTTGCTTTATACTGGTTTAATCTTCCTATATATATTATAATTGGGTTTGGGTTTTTTGCAATCCTCGAAAAGTATATAAAGTTTAAGATAATTTTCTGATGGCACGATTTATATTTATCATAGGACTATGTAAGGCAGGTACGACTCATGCATTCAGGGTGTTAGGTTCGTCAAATGATGTTTGTAGCAGCAAGTTAAAAGAGTCTAGATACTTTATTAGTTATAGCCATTTCTTGCCCAAATTTTATGGTAATGTTTATGATTTATGGAGTCAAAAAGATAAAAGGTATTACCTTGAGGCAACGCCGGAATTGATAGATGATTACAAAGGTTTGGAAAGGTTAAAAGAATTCGTTGACAATAATGAGCATGAGGCGCACATAGTTGTCATAAATCGCCCGAAGAATGAGCGTGTTACGAGTTGGTTTAGGTTTTTAAGTAGAAAGAAATACTATAAGGGCTCTTACGAAAATTTTCTATTGAGTCTGGAGTCTAAATCTTTTAAAAAGAGATTAAACTTTTTGAATTATCAGTTCAGGTTCGATAGGATTGAAGATTATAAAATCGAAGAGTTCTTTAAGAGTAGCAGGTTTGAGGTACATCTACTGCAGTCATCTACATTAAACTATGACCTAATTGACTTAAGCGGAAAATTAGGTATAGAATGTGATATAGAGACTGTTGCTTCTAATAGATCGGAAGACGTGAAGTATTCAGATATATATTGGTTAGAGTACTGGCGAATATTGCTGAAGATATTATTTGTTAAGATGCGATTATTGTGAAGTGGAGATTCTTCTTTCTAGTAGTACTTGCAAGTTTTATTGACGGATATAGTCTGTATGCAGATGGACTTGTAGCAATAGTTATCCCTCAAATATTTGATTTGGGTATAATTATGTATGGCTTTAGCAGAATAAGATACACATCGCGTTTGAGGGCTTTACCCTTGTTGCTTATTTCAGCTACAATCCTATTTGGATTTAGGGATGTAAGTTTCGCAGAGGCGATTAACATCAAGGCCTTTATTAGATATGTGCCTTTGATTATCGTGAAACAACCAATATTTCAAAAGGAGGAGCGAGCTGATTTTATGAGGGCTATAGTATATCTAGCAGCCATTCATCTGTTGTTTTCAGTAAGTTTAGATATTTTCAATGTAGTTTCACCTTTTTTAGAGAAAAATTATCTTGAATTTGCAGGATATAATAGACAATTCAGGACAGAGGATATCCGTGCTGTAAATGCGTATGTTGGTTTTATGGGTCACCCACCGACGTTCGCGTTTTTGTTAGTGATAGCTATTATTTGCAACCAAAGAGCAGATTTTTTTGGGATGTTGCTTAATTTATTTTTTCTCTATGGTTTAATTAAAACTAATTCGGTAGCACTTATTTTGTTTGGCACGCTATTTTCGGTTCGCAGCCTTCGATCCGCGTATAAATTGATGATCCCGCTAGCCATTGTACCTGTTCTAATGTCTGCTTCAGCAGTCCTTCTGAATCGCCTAAATATTTCTTATGTCCTTTACGAAGCATCCCAAAATAGGCTATGGTTGATACTAGATGTATTACCGACGATTATCTCCATATCTATCTTAGGGTTCGGTGCAGATTTGGGAAATGTAATCAGCGCGGTATATGGAGAATTGGCGTCGCGTAAAGTATTAGTTTATAGTGCTTGGGAAGATGTATATTATTTAACAATATTTTATTATTATGGAATCGTCACTTTATTTGTGTACGTTCTTACCTTGAACAAATCGCGACGCACTTCATGGTTAGCTAAGAAAAGAGTAATGAATGTTTTTATTCTTATGAATTTTTTAATAGTTGTTCCTGAAATTCGTTTTATATCTTTAATATACTGGGTTTTATATGCATCAGAGTAAATACTTCTTCATTTTGGGTCCTTCCCGCGTAGGTTCCACTTTTGCCTCGCAGCTAATAGGAGAATATACGGATAATAGTATTGTTTTACCAGAGACACAATGGTTTACTGAGTTGACAAATGGGCCTTATGATTCTTTAGAATTTCCAAAGGATATTACTCGTGTAGCCTATTTAGCGGCTAGGCTAAGAAAAGATTACTACGACAAACCTAAAAAAGAAGATTTTGACCTAGCTAGAACGTTAGTTGACGGTATGTCAAAAAAGTCAGCCCACGAAATATTCAGAGAGATTTTGGCAGAATTATATCCTGATGCACGTTGTTTTATAGATCATTGTGGAAGTAATTATATTCATTATCATGATTTATCGAAAGCCTTCGGAGCCTTGATCACATTTGTTATGTTAGATCGCGATACGATGAGGCTAATGCATAGTCAAAGATATAGGTATCGCTTATATTCTATTCCTGGAAACACATTATCGTTAAGGGAGTATATTCGATTAAGATTTGCTTATAATGATTTGCTGTACGCTTGGAGGATTAAAACATGGAGGCAGTTTACTACTAAACAGAGAATAAACCCAATTTTATTTGATGATTGGTCCCAGAATCCAGAAGTACTCCTTGCAGAAATTTCAGAAGTACAGGAAGACAAGTTGTATGAGAGAAAAAAGACACTAATCAATTCAAGCAATCCACCATTAATTAATGAAAAGGATTGTAATAGATATAGGCTTGCCCTCGGATTAGTAGGCTGTCCAAAGTATGATAGAAAAGTTTGGAGTTTGTTAAATTTGAAAAATATACTTTTACTCCCTTTTCAAGCAATAATTATATTATTATTTAGTCCCGATAAATTTAATTCAATTTTAAAGAAGTTTTAATTCTATGAAAGTGTTAAAAAAAGTATTAACAGATGCTTTTGTTTTATCTCCGAGCGTTCGCAAAGATAGTAGAGGTTATTTTTATGAATCGTATAACCAAAATTCTTTGAATCGATTACTAGAAACTAATTACAATTTTCTCCAGGATAATCAAAGTTCGTCTGCGTTAGGAACTTTACGTGGTATACACTTTCAGACCGGTGAATTTGCTCAAGCGAAACTCGTTCGTGTGGTTAAAGGTAAAGCCTTCGACGTGGCTGTTGACTTAAGACCTGGATCTCCATCATTCAAGCAGTGCTATGGTATAGAGTTGTCGTCGGAGAATCATTTACAGTTTCTAATTCCTCGTGGTTTTGGTCATGGATTCGTCGCGTTAGAAGAGAACACAGTCCTTCAATATAAGGTCGATAACTACTACTCGAGCCAACATGACAATGGGATTATTTGGAATGATGATACATTAGGTATTCATTGGCCGACCAGACGCCTTAACATGTCTCAAAAGGATCAAAATTTAAAATCTTTTAGTAGTTTCGATTTTTTTAAAGTTTGGAATGAAGAGGGTTGAGATTTAGATCGTGAAGAAATAATTATTGATCATGTTTGTAGAAACTAAAACAATTAAACACTTTTAAATTTGTTATGAAAAAAGTTTATATCGCCGGTTGCGGTGGAATGTTAGGAGAAGCCTTTTACAAAGCGTTTAAAAATGACTACGAATGCAGGTTTACCGATAAGGATGTTAATTCAGACTGGTTGGAGTTTATGGACTTTAGAGAGATTTCTAGTTACGAAAAGGATGTTAAATCATTTAGCCCAGATATGCTTATTCATTTAGGTGCATATACAAGTTTAGAATATTGTGATACAAATGAAATGGATGCTTTAAATAATAATGTGACTAGTCTTGAGACTGCGGTTCATTTATCGAACGACTTAGATATCCCATTACTCTTTATCAGTACAGCAGGAATTTTCGACGGAGAAAAAGATGAATATGATGACTGGGATGCACCCGGACCACTTGGCGTATATGCTCGCTCTAAAGTCTTAGCTGAGGACTTCATTACTAGAAACGCCAACAAGTATTTTGTCATGCGCGCAGGATGGATGATGGGAGGAGGTCCGGAAAAAGACAAGAAATTTGTAGGCAAGATAATCAAGCAACTGAAAAGCGGGAATAAGGAATTGTTTATAGTCAATGACAAGGACGGCACACCAACATATACTCATGATTTTGCCGCTGTTGCAAAAGAGCTTCTAAAGACCAATCGATATGGAGTATACAATTGCGTTTGTGAAGGATTAACTAGTCGACTTGAGGTCGCTACCGAAACATTAAAATTATTAGGATTAGAGTCCGACATTAAAATTACTGAGGTGTCAAGCGAATACTTTTCTCAAGAGTATTTCTCTCAGCGCCCGCCAAGTGAGCGTCTTAGAAACAAGAAACTTGAAATAATCGGTTTAAATTATATGAGACCATGGCGTGAAGCGCTTAAAGTATACATAGAGGAATATTGGAAATGAGAAAGCGGCTTCTAATTGTAGGTACCCACGGTATACCTGCAAAATATGGGGGCTTTGAAACTATGATTGAGCAGATAACACCATTTCTACTCAAATATGAGATTGGAGTGACGTGTTCCTCAAAAATGAAAGGAGGTCCGAACGTTTATAATGGAATTCGATTGCATTATATCAACTTGTCGGCTTCTGGATATCAAAGTCCTTTTTACGATACGGTATCGATGATTTTAAGCGTCGTTCATGGTTATGATGTAGTACTCTATTTAGGTCCAACCTTCGGAGGTTCGACAATAATACCATGGATATTTCGAAAACAAGTAATTTTGAACTTCGGAGGACTAGACGAGTGGAGTAGACCGAAATATCCTTGGCTAATTAGGAAACTTATTTGGACTAATTTCTTTATCGCCTCGAAGATTGCTAAGGCTAGAATTGCCGATAATACGGTGATCAAATCTAGTATTGAAAAAAACTTCAACGTTACGCCACAAGTTATCCGTTATGGAGGTGACCATGTGTTAGGCTTTCAGCCGCAAGAAATTTCATCGTTGGGTTTACAGGAAAGATTCGCATTGGTCGTTGCAAGAGCGCAAAAAGATACTCTACTTAAGGAGATCATTGATAGTTGGGATGTAACATCACTTCCTTTGGTTATTGTAAGTAACTGGTCTACTTCTCAGTACGGTCGGGAAGCAAAACAATTAGGAATAGAAAACGATAACGTAAAGGTGCTTGATGCTATATATGATCAGGATATATTAAATAGTATTAGGTCAAAAGCTTACGTATATATTCACACCCATACCTTATGCGGCACGGCTCCTTCGTTAGTTGAAGCGATTAATCTAGAATCACCAATTTTTTCTGTAGACCGACCAACAAACAGGGAGACCACAAATAACACAGCATATTATTGGAATTCTACCAATGAATTAGTTGATTTCATCTCTTCACCGAATTTTACAGAGAATTATCTTATGAAATTAAAAGAAAGTTCGATAGAGCTGAAAAAGGAATATAATTGGAAAGCAATATCGGAAGAATACATCCAGGTCATAGACGGACTTGATTGAATGATTTGAATTTAGTGTGCCGCAAATCCGAGAAAGAATTACAGTTCATTACAGTGTTTAGCTTTGTAATGCTTGAGTTTATTCCCGCATAACTCTTAAACTTTCGAAATCTTGATAATCCCGGTATCATTGGCTGTTCTTGATCAAAATCCCTAGGATGAAAATAAGTCATCACATAATGTTGAGACTTAAAGAGCTTTTTGAGATACCATTCAGGTAGTAAACGGAAGTAACCACCACCACTAAACACAAATTTCTGACCTAATAAAGAGGCTGTGTTCATCGGGAGTTCGATGATTTCATAGCCTTTTTTCGTTATGACCTTGCATGGTTGATCTGTTGTAAATTGAGGTAAGCCGCCATGAGCTCTGTTAGCTGGGAATATTGAGCTATCATATTTGATTCCCTCTTCTGCCATAACATCAAAAGCCCACAAATTGGATTCCTTAATTGAAAAGCCAGGGGCTCGATATGCATCAACTGTCTTTCCTGTAAGATCAGATAAGATCGTTATTGAATCAGAGAGGTCTTTTCTGTATTCATCCTCTGTCTGCTCGTAAGCAAGCTGATGATAATAGCTGTGTGTCCCTATATGGTGTCCAGCGGCATCTATACGTTTGATAATATGTGGATGCTTTTCTGCAATCCACCCTAAGCAAAAGAATGTGCCTTTAAGATCATGCTTATCCATCAAATCTAAGATAAGTCCAACACCGTGATCTATCCTAGATTCGAATTTATCCCATGATGAAGGATTTGCGGTCTCTGGATGATCTAGAATATGAAACCAGTCTTCTATGTCGAATGTTATGAATTTCATTAGAAGAACTTTTTACCTATTGACTTGAATGCTTTCACATCCTCTTTCGTAGGACGAGAATAGTAGGTCATCTCCTTTTCATCGTTTTCCATAGTTGGAGTGTTCTCTCCATGCTCTGCAACTAAGTTACAAGCTTCGACAATGGCATCAGCCCCACGGTACTTAAGTTCCCATATGAGTTCTGCTTGAGTTCTATTTAGAAGTGGAACTTCCTTTTGGACAATAATTGGTCCGGAATCGATGCCTTCATCTACAAAGAACACTGACACACCAGTTTTCTCTTCACTGTGTCGCATTACCCAGAAAGACGGCATCAATCCACGATACTTTGGTAGCAATGCGCTGTGAAGGTTAATTACACCATACTTAGCCGATTCAAATAATGGTTGTTTGAAAATCTCATTTCCTGCTAATGACACAAGAAGATCCGGCTTGAAGATTTGAATGATTTCTAAACTCTGAGGATGGTTAACTCTATTAGTAAGCTTGACTGTTTCAATACCATTAGCCTCCATGACACCTTTTACATCCTTGCCTAGTATTCCTTTGGCATATTGAAGAATGTAATGGATAGTAAAGCCAGAGCCAAAAACTTTATAAGTATCAATGAGTTGCTTTACTTTACTCTCTTTCTTTCCAAACGGGGCAACGTCAAACAAAACACTGGCAACTACTTCATGACCCTCAGCTTTTAGCTTGGGTAGTAAGTATTGATAAATCTTTGGAAGGTAAAAAGGATCTTCTTGAGTTAGAAAAACTAGACGCATTTGATTCAATTGGTTTGTGCCGGCAAGTTATGAAATCTAAGAGAGGAGCTATAACGCCTAGGTTTCTTTTTTCGCTTTTATGTAAACTTGGGATTTGACATAAATATGACATTTGATGTTAATTAGATATAGCTAAAAAGTACAATATTTCACACTACTTTATTATAAATCACTGTTATTTACAATGAAACCATGTATACCGAATGACTGCGGGCTGCAGGCATATTTTAGGACACAAAAAACCCAGCAATTAAGCCGGGTTTTATTTTTTTCAGAGAGTTTATCGAACCATCCCCGCAGCAACCGTCTCATTCGTTGCCTCATCTACTAGAATCAAAGATCCTGTAACGCGATTTTGATTGTATTCATCTGCGAAGATGGGCTTGGTTGAGCGAATCTTTACGCGTGCGATATCATTCATTTTAATGTCCTTGTCCTCTTCCAGTCTGTGGAGGGTATTGATGTCCATTTTGTACTGAATCTCGGTAATCATTGCGCGTGCGTCAGCGGTAGTCTGCTTAAGGATATATTTCGCACGTGGACGCGGTGGTGTGGCATTGAGCCAGCAGAGCATCACGTCTAAATCTTGTTGTCCGTCTGGGCGGTTTTCACTGCGCACCAGCATGTCTCCGCGACTGATGTCTATATCATCTTCTAAAGTGATGGTGACAGACATTGGAGGGAAGGCCTCATCTAGTTCTCCGGTGAGGGTGTGAATACCTGAAATGGTGCTTTCTAATCCTGAGGGCAGGGCGACCACTTTATCTCCTTTTTTGAAAATTCCTCCCGCAACGCGGCCTGCATAGCCTCTGAAATCATGGTATTCGGCGGTGTGGGGACGGATGACGGTTTGTACGGGGAAGCGGCAATCGCGTAGGTTGTAGTCTGCAGAGATGTGCACGGTTTCCAGGTTGTGAAGGAGTGTGCCCCCTTCGTACCAGGTCATTTGCTCACTGCGGGTGACGACATTGTCGCCGTGAAGGGCGGACATGGGAATGAATCGGACATCCTGAACATTGAGTTTTGCAGCGAAGTCCGTGTATTCCTTGACAACTCTATCGTAGGCTTCCTGACTGTAGTCTACTAGGTCCATTTTGTTGATACACACGAAGACGTGCGGGATTTGCAGAAGGGATGCAATGAAGGTATGGCGTTTGGTTTGCTCGATCACGCCTTTGCGAGCATCTACCAGGATGAGCGCAAGGTTTGCGGTAGAAGCACCGGTAACCATATTGCGTGTGTACTGCACGTGTCCTGGCGTATCTGCAATGATGAATTTACGCTTGGGTGTGGCGAAGTAGCGATAGGCAACATCAATGGTGATGCCCTGCTCGCGTTCGTCTTTAAGGCCGTCTGTGAAGAGGCTGAGGTCGACGTGATCTAGGCCTCTTTTTGCGGAGGTTTGTTCAATCTGAGCGACTTGGTCCTCGA
>Ga0206127_1001990_pt1 | contig 21108 bp, 21 predicted proteins | sample Helgoland_Spring_6_FD_148646 | JGI IMG/M metagenome (GOLD analysis project Ga0206127, IMG submission 148646) | Pelagic subsurface seawater microbial communities from Kabeltonne, Helgoland, North Sea - Helgoland_Spring_Bloom_20160419_1 | ecosystem: Environmental > Aquatic > Marine > Epipelagic ...
TTGGTGATGATCCTTTTGCGGTTCTGCTTGCGGATGATTTCCTTACATATGAGGGTGACGGTATCGTTTCTGATCTTGTCAGTGCATATGAGCTCTCTGGAAAAACCCAACTGAGCGTTATGGAAGTGAACGGACCTGATATCTCTAAATATGGTGTTGTCGTTCCAAACGGCGGATCTGGTTGTGTTGCGGGTCTGGTGGAAAAGCCTGACGCAAACAAAGCACCATCTAATTTGGCCAGTATTGGGCGATATGTCCTGACACCGGACATCTTTGATATTCTTCGCACTCAGCCAGTGGGTGCTGGTGGCGAAGTTCAACTTGCAGATGCGATCAATACTCAAGCTACTAAGGGCGCAGTTCAATCAGTTAACCTCAATGGCTTGCGATTTGATTGTGGCAGTGTTGAGGGATACCTGGATGCGATCATGCATGTAGCGGGCCGTCGCAAAACCGAAAAAGACTAAAGTTTAATTTTCCAAAACTGTATCGTAAGACGTTTGACTGCTCTCAAGCTTTATGAGTGATTGAGAGTGGGGCGCCACCTGTTTCTTCTAATAACAAGATATTAAGATTTTTAGCTTAGATAACCAAATAGATGACCTAAAATATCAAATTAGTTCAGTTATTTATATTATCGGCAGACTGCGTTAATCAGTGAGCTGGACTTGATCTGGCGCAATTTGAATTCGTGTGCTTTGGCCCATGAAGTCCATTAAAATCCAAGCACGCTGCTGTGCATCAATCGTTTCCACAGTCGCGACAAAGTGCGCAAATGGTCCGGTTAAAACTTCAACATTATCGCCGGGGTTCAGAGCTGTAGGCGGTAACATCTTCCCCTCTTCATCACAACGAAGCATGAGGCTTGAGATCAGCTGTAATGGCAAAGGCTTGGGAGTGCCATCAAAGCTTACGAGCCGGGAAACACCCAAAGTGCTATTAATTTTGCTCCACGGCGCGGAATTCATATCGATGCCAACAAACATGTACCCAGGGAACAGGGGTCTGAGATCTGTGATGAAGCGAGATGTCTTTCGACGAGCGACTTCATGCAATGGGAGGAATGTTTCAAAACCTTGGCGTTGAAGGTTTCGCTCTGCCAAGCGATGTGAATTGGGTTTAAATTGAATGAGATACCACTGTGTCATTTCAGCATTACCGCCCCTTTGCTCATGTTTGAACAATAGCTGAGGTGAGAGCAGTTTACAATCGGGCTAACCATCGAAAAAAAGTATCAGCGCGATCAGGTATATCATCTGTAGTGAAGGTAATCATTTCTAAATAGCAGTAAATTCATGAGGTAATATTTTCAGAAGCCAATTAAAGTATCAAAAATAAACTTAATGTCTTGTAACATTCTAGGACATGGCTTATCGCTCAAAATTGAACGGTAATGAATAATTCTGATCAACATTGTAAAATAACAAATCCTGAGCATTGCAACGCAGCGACGCTCGGTGCGGTAGCCGTTCTGATGTGGCACAATGGCTAGTCGGCGCGACGTACAGCAGAGTGAAGTGCGCCTCAAGGTCATGCGATTGATCTCGGCAAACCCCGAATTGTCCACGCGTGAGGTTGCGCGCGAAGTCGGTATTTCAAACGGTTCAGCCTATTACGTCCTGACGGCTTTGGTCGAGAAAGGTTTCGTCAAGCTTGGCAATTTCAAACAAAGCCCACGCAAGGGGCAGTATGCATATCTATTGACGCCGAGTGGTATCAGAGAAAAATCACTGCTGAGCCACAGCTTTATCAAACGCAAGCGGCAAGAATTTGAGGATCTAAGGGTCGAAATTCAAGCACTAGAAGAAGATGTGGGGCTTGGTGAAGTAACAGCCGCCCAAAGTGAAGAGAAGAAAACGTGATCGATTTAACGTGTTTCAAGGCCTACGATATTCGCGGTGAAATCGGTGTTAATATCGATGAGGACATGGCCTACCGGATTGGTCGCGCCACCGCACAGCATCTAAAAGCCAAAACGGTTGTGATCGGCTTTGATGCGCGCGAAACCAGTCCTGCCTTTGCGGCTGCTGCTGCGAGGGGAGTTATGGATGCGGGATCAGACGTGTTGAGTATTGGAATGGCCGGTACCGAGGAAATGTATTGGGCGGTGACGGAGTTTGGTGCCTGCGCAGGGATTGAAGTGACGGCCTCGCACAATCCGATTAATTATAACGGCATGAAGATTGTTAAATCTGGATCTCGCCCACTGGACGACGTCGAGGATTTTCAAAAAATCAAAATGCTCGTTGGATCTCAAGCCTGGCTACAAGCTTCATCTGCTGGTCAGAAACGGGATGTTGTGGTTGATGCGCGCCATAAATATCTAGATCAGTTGCTAAGTTTTATTGACGTGACAGAACTATCCCCGCTGAAAATCGTTATTAATTCAGGAAATGGTGCCGCAGGCCCAACGGTTGATGCAATTATTGATCGCCTTAAGGCGCAGGGCGCGCCATTAGAGTTTATTCGCGTGCATCATCAGCCAGACAGCACATTTCCAAATGGCATTCCAAACCCTCTGTTGCCCGCAAATCACGCCGCCACGGCAGATGTTGTGATGCGCGCGGGTGCAGACATGGGCGTTGCCTTTGATGGCGACTTCGATCGCTGTTTCTTCTTTGATGGTGCGGGACAGTTCGTGCCGGGTGAGTATGTCGTGGGCCTTTTGGCGGCGATATTCCTCGATAAAGAGGCGGGCGGTAAAATTGTCCATGACCCGCGCGTGATTTGGAACACACAGGATATTGTTGCGAGCAAGGGTGGCATCAAAATTCAATCCAAAACGGGTCACGCATTTATCAAGCAAACCATGCGTGCACATGAGGCCGTCTATGGCGGTGAGATGTCGGCGCACCATTACTTTCGCGATTTTGCCTACTGCGACAGTGGTATGATCCCGTGGCTTCTGGTTGCCGAGCTTGTGTCTAAATCTAAGCGCTCGTTGAGTGATTGGGTGCGCGACCGCTTTGATGCTTTTCCCAGTTCAGGTGAAATTAATTTCCGCGTTGATGATGCTGGCGCGGCCATCGACCGCGTGTTGTCCACTTACAGTGCAGATGCATTGTCCTTGGATGAAACTGACGGTGTGAGCCTCGCGTTCAAGGATTGGCGCTTTAACTTACGCCGTTCAAACACCGAACCGTTGGTGCGCCTTAACATTGAAGCACGCGGTGGGTCTGAAAGCCTTAAATTGAGGGTTGCGGACATATCAAAGTTGCTTGGCGGCACAGTCGCTTAAGCCTGCCGATAATTTAAAATTACGGGCAGTCGACTGAGCTTTCTGGCCCTGCAAAAAAGAAGACTTGATTAAGTAATGAACAAAACAATTAGAAAAGCCGTTTTCCCTGTCGCAGGGTTTGGCACGCGTTTCCTTCCTGCGACAAAGGCAATGCCCAAAGAGCTCTTGCCAATCGTTGACAAGCCTCTGATCCAATATGCGGCGGAGGAAGCAATCGCCGCAGGTGTAGACACACTTATTTTTGTGACTGGCCGCAATAAACGTGCAATTGAAGATCACTTTGATGCCAATCCTGAATTGGAGTCAATCTTGCGCGCTAAAGGCAAAGATACGCAGGCCGACATGATGCGCAATATCCTTCCTGAAGGCGGGAAATTCAATTGGCAAATGCGATTAATATTCATGCGCAGCAGGGCTCGGTCGAAACTGTGCGTCTGAATGGCCGGCGGTTTGATTGTGGATCCACGGATGGTTTTATTAGAGCCTCCAATCATGAATACGAAAGAAAGTTGGTGAGTTAATATGACAAAGATTTATCCCGTTTTACTAGCAGGTGGTTCCGGTACACGACTTTGGCCGTTGTCAAGGCAATCATATCCAAAGCAGTTCTCAAATTTTATTGGTGACAAAACGTTGTTCCAATCCAGTGCAGAGCGATTGACATCCTCTGATACGCTGGAATTTACGCCGCCCATTACGCTGACAAATTATGATTATCGTTTCATCGTTGGGGAGCAATTGCAAGAAGTTGCTATTGATCCGGGCCCTATCTTGATTGAGCCAGAAGCAAAAAATACTGCTGCTGCTATATTAACTGCGAGTTTGTTTGCATACTCAGAAGACGAGCATGCAGTTTTACTTGTTGCGCCGTCTGATCACGTAATACCCGACAAGTATGACTTCCATGCAGCTATTAATATTGGATTATCGCACATCCGTGATCATAAAATAGTCACTTTTGGCATCATACCAACACACCCTGAGACAGGCTATGGATATTTAGAACTATCGAAGGACCCTATTGATGATCATGGTACTTCTGATCTTAAGAGCTTTGTTGAAAAGCCTGATCTCCATGATGCCAAACAGATGCTCGAAGTTGGTAACTATCTTTGGAACGCAGGAATATTTCTGTTTCGGGCGCAGGACATGGTTGATGCTTTTCGAGCCTATGCACCAAAAACTTTAAGTTTTGTTTCGCAGGCAATCGATGGCGCTATTACTGACTTAGGTTTTATACGGCTTGCCAAAGAGCCTTGGTCAGAGCTTGAACATGTCAGTATCGATTATTCTATTATGGAGAAGGCTCAAAACTTAGTTGCCGTGCCTTATGCTTCAAAATGGTCTGATCTTGGAGGGTGGAATGCAGTGTGGTCAGAGAGTAAAAAAGATGCATTCGGAAATGTAACCTCAGAAACCGCGCATGCAATAGAATGCTCGGACTGCTTATTGCGCACGGAGAGTGCTGATCAGCACGTTGTCGGAATAGGCTTAAATGACATTGTGGCGGTAGCTATGCGCGATGCAGTGCTGGTTGCTCCCAAAGACAGAGCACAGGACGTCAAAAAAGCTGTCGACTTGTTAAAGGCAAAAAACATTGTACAAGCACAAGTATTCCCAAAGGATCATCGACCTTGGGGTTGGTTTGAGAGTCTAGCTATTGGAAATCGCTTTCAAGTAAAGCGCATAAGTGTAAAACCCGGTGCTGCGCTTAGCTTGCAAAGTCACAATCATCGATCTGAACACTGGATCGTTGTTGAAGGTACAGCTAAAGTCACGATCGACGATGAAGTTAAATTAGTCACTGAGGGTCAATCGGTTTATATTCCCCTTGGAGCAGTGCACAGAATGGAAAATCCTGGAAAATTTCCGATGCTGCTAATTGAAGTCCAAATTGGTAGTTATCTAGGTGAAGACGATATAATCCGCTACGAAGATCAATATGCTCGGAACTAATGAAAATAACTCTAATCCAAAGCTTTCTATCGTCACTATCTGCTACAATAATATTGAAGGTCTAAAGGCGACATCGAAGTCTTTATCACAAGTTTTGAAGCTCAATATTGAATGGGTAATAATAGACGGTGGATCGCAAGATGGTACAAAGCAAATACTAAAGGATTTAGGGGCCACTCAGGTTGTCTCAGAAGCAGATAAAGGTATATACGATGCTATGAATAAGGGACTAACTCGTTCCAGTGGAGAGTATGTCATGTTCTTAAACTCTGGAGATACACTGACATCCTTTAGTGCCATTCAATTACTATTTAACGATGATTTCGACTACTCCATTTTGTATTCAGATCTTATCTTGAAATCGCAAAGTGGCGCTACGCGCATATGGAAAAGTGGGAGTTATCGAAAATTTCTACCACTAATTGGTTGGATGGCTCCCCATCCTACATTTATCTCAAAACGTAAATTAGCTTTGAGTTGCCCATTTGATATCACAAAGACTATCGCCGCAGACTATCATTCAATGTTACTGCAATTCAATAAAACTGAAGACACCGATATCTATTATCATCCCAGATTTACAGTAACCATGGAATTGGGTGGAGTTAGCAACAACAACTTTAAAAACATATTTGTAGCAAATTTACAAGTATTGAAAAGCTTAAGACAAGTGTATGGTTATTATCCATTTTGGGTCATGGCTCTAAAACCTATGTCAAAATTATTTCAATATCGTATATTTAAAAAATAATGGTTTTCCAGATCCTAAATTATCTCAGTGCTATTTTAGCAGTCATAGTTGGTTGGATACCATTGACATATCTTACCCAAGCAGAAAATCTCGCCGCACTCGCTTCATATGCAAAATTTGCAGTTTTAGTACAAATATTATCTGTGATGGAAGGAGCTATATATTCGCAATCGACACTTGTTCACAGCAAACGAAAAGACCAAATTTCTCAACAATTAATTTTTATAATATTATTTGTACCATTTGTTGGAGTGTTTACGACAATTATGAGTGATTTGATAAATTTGAATGTAAGTATGTTTTCTATCTCAATTTTTTTTATGCTGAAGGTTTTAGAAACATATTTTCGTGGAATTCTCAATGCTAATAATCAGTATCGTTTCTACCTATGTGCCAATATTTTCATCAAGTTAGTAACTTTAATTTGCATTATCTACACAGGTATACGGAGAGAGTTTTCTGTTCCATTTTTCATTAATTTGCTGAGTATTCTACAAATATTATTAGTTACCATTTTATTTAAGCCTCTATTTAATGACGTTTCTAAAATAAAGTTAAGATTGAAATTACATGTATTTTTGGACGTAATTAAGACAAATATGAGCCTTGGCTTGGTTGGGCTGTCAGGGGTATTATTGTTTGTAATTGATCGCACAATTTTATCTATAAATGGAAAAGACAATCTTTTGGCTGAGCTTCAATTGATATATTCATTATTTGGTCTATTTTTAATTGCTTCGGCGACTCTGATATCTGGTATATTGGGAAGAGTTTATAGAGATAGCGATGGTAAATTAACGTGGATAAGTATGATTATTATAAGTGAATTTTGTTTGGTGGGCTTGTATTTTTTTACAATATACATCGATCAAATCCTAAATAGTATAGGTATTCTAGTTCCCAGTGATTTTTTTAATGACAAGCAAATAGTATTTTTTTGGGGATTAGGTATATGCTTCATGTCGGCGCTCCAGCCAATTTTTTACTATAACTTTCACAACAGCCGAAAAGATACACTAGTGTATCTACCCTTTGCTCTGTCTATACTGTATTGCTGTAGTAGCTTTCTATTGGTTACAGATGGTTACATTCTGCTTCAGGTTTATATTTGGTGTGCAATCAACTTTATTATTTTATGTTATAATTTTCATTTGTTTTTGGGGCAGGTGTCGATTTCAAAATTACATGATATAAGATATAGTATTTTGATCTTAATCGTTCCATTGCTCGGCACTGTATTATTTAATATCGCGAACACCTATACCGCAATGCTAGTAGTTTTTATGTTGACGGTGGTTATAAGCTACCACACTTCTATGAAAGAATTTCTTAAAATCATCAGATCGGAAGACAAAATTGCATAGTATTTTAGTAACAGGTGTCAATGGACAAGATGGTCAAGTGTTACTGGATTTGGTGCCGACGCTTTTGCCCGGCGATAGACTGATAGGCTTGATACGCCAACATAAGTCTATGCCTCATGATGCTTCGGTAATTATTTCGAAAAGCGACTACTCTTTTCAAAGTTTGTTAGAAATTCTTGACGAGTATGCAATAACGCATGTGCTGCATTTGGCCGGATTGTCATCTGTTTCCCGTTCAATAAAGGAACCATCATTGGCGGAACGCAGCATATTTGACTTAACGAAAACCGTTGCTAGTGCGTGCGTAGCAGCGAAGCGAAACGTACGATTGGTTGCCGCAAATTCAAGTGAAATTTTTGGACAATGCCCACAGGTTGGAGCTACACTTGCAACCCAAATGAAGCCGCTCAGTCCCTACGCGCACGCCAAAGCAAAAGTGCGCGAATACTTGCTAGAAATGAGGCAAAAAGGAGTATTGGACTGTGGGAACTTGATCCTATTCAATCACGAAAGCAAGTATCGTGGTGACGATTTTGTTGTAAAAAAACTCTTATTAGCTGCTTCCAGTATGAAAAAAAATGGATTGAGTAAATTAGAAATGGGTAACCTTTCCATGCGAAGAGATTGGGGAGACGCTTATAAGTACATGCACGCTGCAATTTTGTTTCTTTTATACGGAGAAGATGAACAAATACTCTGCTCCGGGCATCATGCATCTATATATGAATTGGCTAAATTGATCTTTGAAAGCTATAGTTTGAATTTTGATGACGTATATATTCGTTCTGAGGTATTTTATCGAAAGTCTGATATTGAATTTAGTTTTGGTTCACCGCGTAACATATCCAACTTACAAGTTGATGTTTCTACAACGCCTGTAGATTTGATAAACAGGCTAACAAAGGATATAAATGAATGTTGAAGCAATCTATCCTTCTACTAATAACAAAATTGGGAAAGTTCTTCGGATTTCTAATTTTTCGTCGTAATGTGAATAACGATCCCGAACTTCAAGTAGACCGCATAATAGTAAACCATAGTATCAGTTTAATTATTGATGTTGGAGCTAACGAGGGGCAATTTGCTGAGAAATTTATAAAGAACAAAAATATAAAAAAGATAATAAGTTTTGAACCAATAACTGATGCATTTAATGTTTTGAAACGTCGGTCAGCTTCATACCCTGGCTGGTTAGTTCAGAACTTTGCATTAGGTAGTGAAGAAGGTATAGCGCAAATAAATATTTCAAGCAATTCAGTTTCGTCGTCATTAAGAAAATTAACGGAAAATCACACGAAAGCTGCTCCGAATTCAAAAAATATTAATACAGAGAAAGTCGCTGTGACCACACTGGACACATATTATGAAAACTCAGATACGATAGATTTAACGCATAGAATACTGTTAAAGATAGATACTCAGGGCTTTGAACGAGAAGTGCTAATGGGTGCACGTAACCTACTGAAGTCGGTTGATGTTATTATGCTAGAGACTTCATTTACCGTGTTATATGACGGACAAGCGTTGTTTGATGAAATACATGAATTTATGCGTAACGAGGGTTACAAAATAATAAATATTATACCTGGCTTTAAAGACGAAAGAACTGGACAGCTTTTGCAAGCTGACTTTGTTTATTCAAGAAAATGATTACTCTAGACTCAATTATCATAGGTTTGCAAAAGTATGGTGGGATCTCAAATTACTGGCAAACCCTTTCAAGTGTTGTTTCAAAAAACTTTAGTGATACCGAATTTTTACTACCAAAAACGCAACAGTCTAAAACAAGATGTTTAGGATCAGGTGTTACACGTATAGAACAATTACCCACAATAGTCTCCAGATATTGCGATTATTCTGTATCACCTACCACTGAAATTGCTCATAGCTCTTATTATAGATTACCACGAACAAAAAGCGTAGCTTCAATCGTTACATGTTATGATTTTACTTACGAGCGGTACCGTTCAGATTTTTCTGCTATAGCTCACAAAATACAAAAAAAGAGAGCACTGATGTCTTGTGATCACATTATTGCGATATCAGAAAATACAAAAAAAGATATATTAGAGTTCATTCCAAAAATAAGCGAGAGTAAAATTAGCGTTGTTCACATACCTATCGCTGAAAACGATTTCAATGAAAATTTAGGTTTTACATACGATAACCGCGTTGTTTTTTCAGGCGCACGCTCATCTTACAAAAGATTTGATCTCGCAGTCGAGGCAGTATCATTAAAAGCAAATCTCACACTTGACATTATTGGACCTCCATTGACACCGCTCGAACATGAATTTGTAAAAGCAAGGTTAGGTAACAGGTTTACTCAATTTGAAGCTAAATCGAATGATGAAGTATTGAAAAGAATATCAGGCTGTTATGCTTTTTTGTTTCCGTCTGATTATGAAGGCTTTGGTTTACCGATACTAGAGGCATTTCAGGTGGGCGCACCAGTAATTTGTGCCAACAGATCATCTTTCCCGGAGCTTGTTGGTTCTGCAGGTTTTTTAGTAGACCAACAGATTTCACAAAATTATCGTGACTGCCTCAGCGAGTTAGAAAATACCGAAACACGAAACCGGTTGGTTTCTCATGGTTACAAACGCTTGAACCTTTTTACTCTAGATCAGTTTACGACAAAGATGGCAGAGGTATATGAACATTTATAAGTTAATATTACTGATTGCATTATTTGCACTGTTTTTGCTTTCTCGTATTTTATATGTTGACTTACAATACTCAATTTTAATCCTTTTGCTGGCCACAATAATTTTTATGTACAGAAATAATAGTTACGTTTCACTTGCGTATTGCTTAATGCTAATCATATTTTATCTCGTCCCAGGATTTTTTCAAAAGCTGGCCAACATATCGTACTGCAATAATGTTTGTGAGGAAATAGTAATCCTAATTGTTGGGTTGGTTTTAAGTATTTTATTACTTGCAAATTTAGTAGTGCCAAATTCAAAGCAAAAATTTGTTTTTGGTAACAGTTTGCCAAATGAAAAAATTATTCTGGTGATTCTCATGATATCGGCTTGCTATAATTTTTATTCTATATCTCAGGGTCTTTTAGGTAGAGCGCTCCTTATTGACAAAGGTATCAAAAATATAAACACCCAGGCTGATTCCCTTATCTTCTTGGCAAAGATGATACTAACAGTAGTAGCGAGTAAATACTTGATTGCAACGCGTAATAAACTTTTAGCGATATTGTGTTTTTTGGAATTGAGTATGTTGTTTTTGTTAACAGGTGCGAGAAGCATGATAATTGTGCCACTTGGCGTTTTAATCTTTAGAGTCACTAGGTCACAAAACCGATCCAATCTCTTGCTTTTGGGAACGTATATTTCGATTGCTATAACTGGCGTGATTTGGAGCACTGCAAATCGGCTTAAGCTAGATAGTCTTACGGAAATATTAGCGTCAGCTTTCCTCGGTAGTACAAATTTCTACATAGAGTTAGAACGTAGCGTTGGTTTATTGCTAAGTGTAGGATCGGTTGGGCAATCTCAAATCGGCTACACCATTGTTTCGTTTGTCCCACGATTTCTTTGGAGCGGTAAGCCCATAAATGAAGTCACCGCGTTAGTAACATACGATGCGTGGGGCGTTTATGAATTAATTGGGGTCGGTAATGTTCTAAGTGGCTTTATTGGGCAGTTCGTTCTCGGTGAGGGATTTATACTTGGACTTGTCTCCATCTTTACTTTAATTTCAGCGTGTCTGATGTTAGAAGTGCATATCCGTAGGAATGCTCATAATCCATGGGCAGCCGCCTCATTAATTCTTTTAATTGTTGCCATTATTGCAAATGGGCGCTTTATGGCTACGGCAAACTTAATCCTTCCATTGATTGCACTGGGCTTGATGCAAATTAGGAAATTAAGATGAACATTCAACATGAGTTAAAGCGAATTATAGCACCTTTGAATAAACACACTTTCGTTCAGAGGCTCAGAGGTACCTATTACGGTGAAGAAAATATAGATCTTGTAAATATCGAAATCGCAGAATTTATACTTAATCGGGAAAGCCCGTTCATTGTTGGGCGGACGGGACGAAACGAAATTGAATTATGCGGTAAGAAATATCCGTTAAGCATGGCGCAAGAAGTGAAAATACAACAAGAAGCTGGCTTCTATTACAAGAATAGAGGGGAGTTTATTGATTTCCAAAGTTTGTATATTGACGCTTACAAGTCTATAGATATTTGTGGTTGTTGGACACGGTCTGAAAAGAAACACATTGCACCCAACACCCGCGTAACTACGCTGACAAGTCTAGAACCTTTTTTTTCTAAAGCTCCCTGGACAGATGCTTTAGATGGTCTGAACGTTGTCGTAATTTCACCCTTTGTGAACTCAATTGAGATGCAATACAATAAAGGTATTGAATTAAATTTCAATAAAATGGTTTCTTTACCTAGAATGGACATACGATACGTAAAAGCGTTCCAAACGAATGCTAATTTACAGTCACGGTCTGTGTCCTGGTTCGAAAATTTGAACGGGATGTTAGAAAATGTTCGGTCACTTTCTGGGAAGCGTCGTATCGATGTGTGTCTAATTGGCTGTGGTGCGTACGGGTTGCCCCTCGCATACAAATTAAAATCTTTTGGGATTTCATCTATCGTTTTAGGCGGCGTAACCCAATTGATATTCTCGGTGTATGGAGCGCGTCATATGAGTGACCCGTATTTAAAGATGTTGATAGATGATAATTGGGTGCGTCCGTCAGGTAGCGAACAGCCAGAGAGCTACGAGCTTGTCGAAGGCGGAGCATATTGGTGATGAACAGGCGAGTAATATTTTACGAAACGAGAAATTTGAAGCACCTTAAAAATATTTGCAACCAATATCATGATTTAGGATATGAAACTGAAATCTTAACAGCAAAATATCTCGAGACATCAAGTGAATGGAAAGATTTTCAATCGAATTATAAGCATGCTTCGACCAATCATGAAGCTTTTGAGCTCGCATGTTTCGCCAGATATTTTGCCTTGAATGAGTATTATAAGAGCGGTATTATTAGCATAAAGGAGTATGTTATTCTTTCCGATAGTGATGTAATTCCTCAATTTGAAAAGTCAGAAAAAATATTTTTAGATAAATTACAAGATACTTTTGTGGCATCACAAAATTACATCACAATAAATACTTTAGAACCTCAGTATAGTCCTCATTTTTCAATTTGGAACTTCGAGTTATTGAGCTCGTTTATTGATCATATAATAGATTTTTATGTGAACCGATATGCAGAAAGCGCAGGCGATATCAAAGCTAGGTATGAGCGGATTGGGATGAATTCTAGCATATCAGATATGACGCTTCTTTACGAATGGGTTGAAAAAACAAAGATTAATTTTTTCAACTTTAGTGACTTTAGTCTAGAGCATTATACAGATCATAACATCTCTAGTCCCTATAATGTAATCGGTGACAATTCAGACCGGTCGATTTTAATTTACAATCCGTTTAAGCAAAGAATTGGGTATTTCTCTTTGAGGAGGCGTAAGTGTCATTGGCCAGTGATTTTGCATGTCCAAGGCGGTAAGAAGCGACTAATACCACTATTTTACACGAGCAGATTATTATTTTATATTTTTGTAATTACGTGGTTATTTGCCGACAAATTAAAATTAACAAAATTCGTGCGTGGAAAAAAATGACTCTCAAAGAACAGTGCAAAATCGCTAACGATCCACATGCCATAATTGAAGAATTAGTATCTGCAAGGTTGGACGAATGGGGTGTTAAACATACAATAATCAATTTCAAATTCGAGAGAAAAATAATTAACCAAGTAAAAATTGTGTTGATGAGTTGGTTTGATGCCAAGCGACGTGGCAAAATATTGGTCGTTAGGGAATATACAAATAGATTGCTAATATTATTGCTTGCATTTCCATTTATCACGCGAAATGTAAGATTTATCATTAACCACAATATTAGCACTGGTAGCCGGTCGTTTTTATTGCATATAATTGCGAGTTATTTGGGTTTCAGTTTCATTTTAATCGATGGAAGACCTTTGATCCCATTTTTTAGGAGTCTTGGGTTGAAAATTGACAGTTTGGAGAGCTCAAAGCACTTTTTTAATTTGGAATGTTCTGGAAAATCAGCGTTGGTTCTTGGCGTGGAACCTGAACAAGTAAATGAACACGAATATTTGCTAACTGGCTTAGCTCTAGGGCCGTTGGTTTTTGCAGGCCGTAGCGGTCACAAATTGGTTTTGGAATCTCGAGAGGATTATCTACGGGCTTTGTCATCTTCAGAGGTAATATGCTTTTTACCCAGCGTTTTCGCTTACAGTGCTCGTAATTCAGGGACGCTATGGGATGCAAAAAAACTTGATAAATGGATCATCACTTGGGATTTGCCAATATTCAGAGAGCAACTTAAGGGCTACACAAAGAAAATATTGGTTTGTGTTGAAGGAAATCAACAAGGATTAAGTAAATGAAAAAAGCTTTGATTACGGGCATAACTGGTCAAGATGGTTCTTATCTAGCCGATTTTCTGCTTGAAAAGGGGTATGAAGTACATGGTATCAAACGCCGATCGTCACTCTTTAATACACAGCGTATAGATCATATTTATCAGGACCCACATGTTGCGAATAGCCGCCTAAAGCTTCATTACGGAGATTTGTCGGATACTTCAAATTTAACACGTATTCTGCGTGATGTTGAGCCTGATGAAGTTTATAATCTTGGGGCGCAGTCGCACGTTGCTGTGAGTTTTGAAAGCCCAGAATACACAGCTGATGTTGATGGTATCGGGACATTACGCTTGTTGGAGGGTATTCGTTTCCTAGGTCTTGAAACCAAAACAAAATTCTACCAAGCTTCCACGTCAGAGCTTTATGGTTTAGTGCAGGAAACCCCACAAAAGGAAACGACACCATTTTACCCGCGGTCCCCCTATGCGGCCGCGAAACTGTATTCCTATTGGATTTGCGTAAACTATCGAGAGGCTTATGGAATGTATGCGTGTAATGGTATTTTATTCAATCACGAAAGCCCACGTCGCGGAGAAACTTTTGTCACGCGGAAAATAACACGTGGTTTAGCTAATATCGCACTCGGATTAGAAAGCTGTCTTCACATGGGAAACATGAATGCCCTTCGAGACTGGGGACATGCAAAGGACTATGTGCGTATGCAGTGGATGATGCTGCAGCAGGATGAAGCAAAAGACTACGTTATTGCGACTGGTAAACAGTACTCAGTCCGAGAATTTATAACATGGTCAGCTAATGCACTTGGTATTGAAATTGAGTTTAGGGGTTCTGGTATTGACGAGATTGGCGTCGTAACAGGGGTCGCCGGTGATTTGGCTCCTCAGGTCTCATTGGGGCAGGAAATTGTAAGGATTAATCCACGTTACTTTAGGCCTGCCGAAGTTGAGACCCTTTTGGGAGACCCATCTAAGGCAAAAGCTGAGCTTGGTTGGGAGCCAGAGATTACTGCGCAAGAAATGTGTAAAGAAATGGTTGAAGAAGACCACAAGGCAGCGCGTCGCCTTGCGCTATTGAAAGATAACGGCCTTGAACTTCCAGTTTCGATCGAAAACTGAGGTTAAGATATGAAGAAGATCTTTGTTGCAGGTCACAGGGGCATGGTTGGCAGTGCCATTTGCCGACAATTAAAAAAGAATTCTGATGTGGAAATCATAACACGTACACGCGACGAACTAGATTTGTGTGATCAATCAGCAGTTCATGATTTCATGACAACTGAAAAACCTGATGAAGTGATCCTTGCAGCCGCAAAGGTTGGGGGTATTCATGCAAATAACACTTACCCAGCAGAGTTTATTTATCAGAATCTACAAATCCAAAACAATGTAATCCATGCTGCGCATAGAAATGATGTTCAGAAATTACTCTTTCTTGGATCTTCGTGTATTTATCCACGCGCAGTTGAACAGCCAATGCGCGAAGATGCCCTTCTAACCGGAATTCTCGAGCCTACTAACGAGCCTTATGCGATCGCAAAGATTGCTGGGATCAAAATGTGTGAGAGTTATAATCGTCAATATGGCAGAGATTATCGCTCTGTGATGCCGACAAATCTTTATGGACCGGGGGATAATTATCATCCTGAAAACAGTCACGTTGTCCCAGCTCTGATCAGACGTTTTCATGAGGCGAAAGAAAAAGATTTATATGAAGTTGTTGTTTGGGGATCTGGAATACCCATGCGTGAGTTTTTGTATGTAGACGACATGGCAGAAGCCAGCCTTTTTGTTCATGTATTGGACCCAGAAACGTTCTTGGAAGCTACGAAGCCAATGCTGTCTCATATCAATGTAGGCACTGGAACAGATGTTACAATTAAAGAACTTGCAGAAACAGTAAAAGAGGTTATTGGGTTCAAAGGTGTGGTCGTATTTGATCCAACAAAGCCTGACGGGACACCAAGAAAACTTATGGATGTTAGTCTACTTTCAAATCTTGGTTGGCAGGCAAGCGTGTCGCTAAAGTTAGGTATAGAACGCAGTTACGCAGATTTTCTTTCCGCGCATAGCGGAGAAAATAGATTATAAATTTGAATAAAAATGTGATCGTCACAGGTGGCGCAGGCTATATTGGTTCTCATGCGTGCAAGGCTTTGTACAATGCTGGTTATACTCCCGTTACTGTTGATAATTTATCAACTGGATGGTCTGAAGCGGTTAAATTTGGTCCATTTGAAGAAGTTGATTTGCTCGATAGCACTAAGCTTGAGCAGGTCTTCAAATTATATCAGCCGCATGCAGTCATGCACTTCGCTGCATTTAGCCAGGTTGGTGAAAGTGTTGATGATCCAATCAAGTATTGGCACAATAATGTGGTAGGCTCACTGAATCTGTTTCAGGCCTGCGCAGAGCATGGATGTGAGCGTGTTATTTTTTCATCTACCTGTGCAACTTATGGGGATCACGATAATGTAGTACTGACGGAAGCTAGTGAGCAGCGTCCGCTGAATGCATATGGATCTTCCAAGCGAGCAGTAGAAGAAATGCTTCGACAAATCAGTAAGTCGGCAGGCCTAAAGTACGCTATTTTTAGGTATTTTAATGTGGCTGGAGCAGATCCCGAGGGCGAAGTTGGAGAATTTCATCAGCCTGAAACACACCTTATCCCGCTTATACTAGATGCAATTGATGGCAAACGTGATAAAATAACAGTCTTTGGAACTGATTACGAAACGCCTGATGGCACATGCATTCGTGATTATGTTCATGTTTGTGATCTCGTGGATGCGCATGTTCTGGGGTTGAACTGGTTAGAAAATGGAGGTTCCAATAAGGTTTTCAATCTTGGAACGGGAACCGGTTTTTCTGTGCGCGAAGTGATTGAACATGCCGGTATAGTTACTAACCGCGTCGTGCCCGTTGTAGAGGGCAATCGACGTGAAGGGGACTGTACGAAGTTAGTCTCAGGCTCAGAATTAGCTCGGGTAGATTTAGGGTGGGAACCAAAATGGTCGTCACTGCGTCACATGATAACTGATGCATGGCGTTGGCATCAGTCGGGTGGTTATAAGAAATAATATTGTTATTTTCAAATGTTATGCTGCGAAAACCGCAAATACCTGGAGACAGTCTCAGCATTCGACCATCCACCAGCACGCATTATCGCTGCAAAATCATAACCTTTTATGAGTAATTCCTGAGCTTCACCAACGCGAAGAGAGTACTCCGAAACTTCCTAGTCACTAGTGCTGACCTCCCATTGAACTTTCATCAACTTGTGGTCAGAGCCCTTTTGGTTGATACGCCATTTGACGCGGTTTGAGCAACCGTCAATTGCGCGGAGTTTTTAAGTGGCGCAGCGCGGTAATGCGCCCTAAAATTAGTGGTGTTCAAAAGTAGAATTTCTTCGAATGATGGAAGAGAATGTTCTGATGAAGAAATCGGAAAACAGTGACGATCAGATCATAGGCATAATAGTATAAAAAAATAACTTCATGCGCAATCACCGTGTTCAACACACAACTCTTGCTTTGATACAACACACGGATTTACACATTCATATACACATCTTACATTTCTAATTTTTATCTATTTATAAACAATAACTTGCAGGCAAGCATTACATTGCAAATCCGTGTACACACATTCATTGTTAACGAGTGCAGCTGATAGACTATCGCGTCACTGCCAAACATTATGCTGAGCAAACCTTAAATAGCGAGCAACTGTGGTCGGCTCAGACCAGCCACCCGCCCTCATAATGGCAGCCATATCATGACCTTTAAGTAACAAGTCTTGAGCCGCCCCCACTCTGAGTGAATGCCCTGAAACCTCCAAGTCACTTGGCCTTGCGTAACGCTTCACTCTAACGAGGCCTTGCTTGATGATCTCATTCACCTGCCGATCACAGATGGCACGATCCAAGCATCGCCCGTGATTTATCGCACAGAACACCGGTTGAATTTCCTTCGGCTTTAGCTTGAGCCATTTTTTCAGAAGCTTGGCGCTACGCTGGGAGCCAAAAACTAGACGGCCGCGCCCATACTGATCGGTTTTACTGCGCCGTATAATACCTTTGAGAGCGCCATCTAAAGTGAACGTCAGGTCCTCGCTACGAATTGCGACGAGCTCAGAGCGTCGCGCGAGGAAGTCATAGCCGAGTGAAAGCAATAATTTATTGCGCTTGCCGACTAGAGTGTCTGGCTGCGCCTCAATCATTTTTGTAAGCAGGTCCTTATTAATCCCCACGGCCTGCCGCTGTTCCGTCGATTTCGCGCGCTTCAGCTTACGAATGGCGAGGTAGACATCTTCTGTAAAAGTCTGATCCTCGAAACCTAGTAACCCATTCAACCTCCGCAGCGCCGACAGACGCCGCCTGATTGTACTGTAGCTGTAGTTTGGCTGCATGTGTTCTATGAAGGCTCTTACAGTGTCAGACGTCAACGGAAACGGCGCTATATTTGTTTGTTCACACCAATCGACAAACACCTTCGCATCCGCGTAGTATGAACGAAGAGTGTTAGGCGCATAGGCTCCGTTCAGAGAGGCGAAAACGCTAGAAATTTTAATATCATAGCAGCTCATATGAGCTAAAATAGACCAAAGGCTGATATTGTCAATGCTGACCTGCAATCAAATACGGATGGCTCGCGCCGCTCTTAGCTGGAGCGTAACGGCGTTAGCTGAGAATTCATCAGTCAGCGTAAGCACAATTAAAAGGATCGAAACTGAAGACGGTCTCAGCAAGGCAACAACGGCTAACCTAAAACTGATCCGCACCACATTCGAAGATGCTGGTATCGAATTCATCGGCGATGCATCAGATGGCCCCGGCGTCCGGCTCTGGAACAAACCCCACCCCTGAATACTGCCACCCAGTCAAGCGCCACCGCGCGCAAAATCCCCTGCACATGGCCGTTTCAGGATACGATGCGTTGTAGTAAAGTATCACCTAACGGAAACAGCGGCGGGCTATACTGTGACACACGATCTCAACTCTTCGGGCCAGAACAACCTGGGGCAACTCTCACTTAACACCCTGCTCCCAGAGCGGCAGGCGATCGTTGGCGAATTCAGCCCTGCCTACGATGCCTACAGGCAGGTGACGGTGGCAGACCTCGCGCCCGTGACCCAGTACGAGTACATTCAGGCGCTGCAGCTGGTGGATTTGAATTGGTCAATTCTGCAGCTCAAGGCCTCGGCGCACGCGGAGCTGTCGCATTCCACCGAAGGAGAGCTGCACAACTTGCTCGGGGACAAGCTTAGGCGAGACGCAGATCGTGCATTTGATGTGGAATATAAAGCGTTCATTGAGGCCGGTGGCGACGAGGACGACTTTGGGGGCTCGATTGACCGCCAGAAGATCGAGCGTGACGCCTCCGCCATAATAGAGGGGCTAAGGTCGCAGGACACTGCAGCGCGGGAGGCGGCCACGGCTGAGGCCTTTTCGCTCGGAGTGGACCCGCGGCTGGTGCTGAGCGGGCAGATGCTCGACAACGGGCGATACCAGCGCCACAGAGACGCCCTGCCCGATTTAGAAAAGCGCGTGCGCCTGATGTCGGCGGAGTACCGCGAGCTGCAGAGGTCGCGGCCAATTGAGGTTGTCTCGGCGGCGGTGGAGTGAGCGTGGGGCGCACATGAGCCGGGCGCGGCGTGCGACGGGCCCCAGGACGCCCGAGGGGAAGGCCGTGTCATCCCAGAACGCGCGCAGGCACGGGCTCACAGCTGAGCCGGACCCAGACATCGTGGGCGCCTGGTTTAATGTCATTATCGGCAACGGCCCCGAGGCCTATGAGGAGCCCAGCTCGGCAGACGCGGCAGACCACCAGGCAGACCCGGGACGCGAGTTGGCCCTGCGCCTCGCCATCGCGGAGGCGCGCTACCACCGGGCGCTCCACGCCCTAGAGGCCCACCCTAGGGCGCCAAAGTCTGCGCAGGCGCAGGTGACTGCCTTCCATGCAGTAATGCGCGCGCACCTGCAGGACATGGTCGACGCGCGCCCAAATGGCCGCCCCCAGCTTGAGGAGCTGGAGTACGCGAGCGATGCATTGAGGCGGTTTGGGCGGTTGGTTAATGAGGCGGGCCGGGAGCGCAGGCTGCACGCGCGCTACGTGGGGGAGGCGCGCTCAGAGCGCAGGAAGGCGCTGCGGGCGTGGTGCGACTACAACCGTGGCACAAACTCCAATTCCCGAAACGAACTATCCGCCAGCCAGAAAGTTAAGGGCAAGGGCTAGCGCCGATCAGTGGTGGCGCAGGCGCCTGTAGAGCAGCCCGCAGCCTATACCGATGGCAACGCCGATCGTGTCCGCCACCCAGTCGCCGATGTCAGCGCTGCGGTTAAAAGAGGGCTGTATGAGCTCAATGAGGCCGCCGAAGGCGCTCGCGCCAATGAACACTGCAACCAGCCCCAGGCGGCCCGTACGGGCCAGCGGGAAGGCGAGTGCGGCGAAGGCGATGAAGTGCACGAGCTTGTCGCTGCCCTCGGGCGCGGGCGGGGCGCCTCGAGGGGCCAGAGCATGGCCACACTCAGGGTGATCGCCAAAAAGGCTGTGAGGGGGATGTCGAGGTACTTGCGCATGGGGTGGCCCTAGCAGCGGCTCTGGGTGAAAGCAAGAGATGGGACACGACGCTGAAGGTGGCTCCCGCTTTAGCGCGCGTTACACATCCCGCATAGGAAATACCGCCGCGGGATTACCCCGTTCATTCCGCGCGACTTTCGATATAGTTGTGGAGACTATCGGCGGCTCAGGACTGGGATATCACTATGACAAAACTCAAAATTACATCGTTCGGCACTTCGGCCGGCATTACATTGCCTGACGCGCTCATGGCCAGGCTAGGTGTCGGCATCGGAGACGTACTGAAGGTGCGGGAGGCATCGAGCTCCTCCCATGCGGCGGGGAGTTTGAGGCGCAGATGGCGGTTGCGGAAGAGGTCATGGCCGAGAACTACGAGCTGCTGAGCAAACTCGCGAAGTAGGCGGCCTGGGTCACCTAGAGGCACGCTCGCGCTAGGCTTCATGCGAGGGCGGGTGGACAGCAGGCCGAAGCAAGGCTGTGGTATTTAGTGCGAGCGGGTCTGGAACTCGGACAAGTTGCCAAACATACAGGTGCAAACCTGGCACGAGCTTCAACGGAACTCATTGGAGTTCAGAGCCTTAAGCCTTCCGATAAGCCGAGAGTCCAGGAGTTTCAAATGTGTCTACGGATATTGTATTATTGCTAGTTCCAGGCAGAAAATAGATCAACAGTTGGTTTGGAGCAATTTGCCTGATTTAGATTTTTAGGAGCAAACAGCCCACTATTTTAAATAACAACGCTTAAACGTATACAC